>VOFI01000377.1_pt1:15000-282000 | contig 282000 bp, 301 predicted proteins | sample 5384131 | NCBI WGS metagenome assembly VOFI01 (sample SAMN12384728, study PRJNA508395) | human gut metagenome | isolation source: healthy gut H | host: Homo sapiens | reverse complement strand
GGGATCTCGTGATGCACCCCTCTACATAGAAATATTCGATCCTATGATTGCACCTATTCTCCCACACGAACCGGCTGACATAGGACGAATAGGTTTTATCGTCGCTGTCATTGCAACTATTGCCGTGGTCGGCAATCATGACGACCTCGTAACCGTTCTCCTTAGCAGCCTCGACAACTTTGGCGACGCACCCGTCGACGGCCTTCACGGCCTTCACGATGGCATCGTAGACGCCCGTATGGCCGACCATGTCGCCGTTGGCGAAATTCAGGCAGATAAAGTCGAACTTCCGCTCACCGAGTGCAGCAACCAGTTTATCAGCGACTTCCGGAGCGCTCATCTCGGGTTGCAGGTCGTAGGTGGCCACCTTGGGCGACGCGACGAGGATACGGTCTTCGCCCGCGAACTCCGCCTCGCGGCCACCGTTCAGGAAGAACGTCACGTGGGCATATTTCTCGGTCTCGGCGATGCGCAGCTGCCGCAAGCCCTGCTTCGAAACGAACTCGCCGATGGTGTTGGGCACGTTCTCCTTGTCGAAGAGGATGTGCAGCCCCGTGAACTTGGCATCGTAGGGGGTCATGCAGCAATAGTAGAGGGGCATGGTGTGCATCCCCTCGGCGGGCATGTCCTCCTGCGTCAGCACGATGGTCAGCTCCTTGGCGCGGTCGTTGCGGTAGTTGAAAAAGACCACCACGTCGTTGGGGCGGATCATGCCGACGGGCTGCCCGTTCTCGTCGATGCGCACGAAAGGCTTGATGAACTCGTCCGTAACGCCCTCGTCATAGGATTTCTGGACGGCTTCGACCATGTCCGACGAACGCTCGCCGATGCCGCTGACCAGCGCGTCGTAGGCAACCTTGACCCGTTCCCAGCGCTTGTCGCGATCCATCGCGTAGTAGCGCCCGATCACCGTGGCGATCTTGCCCGTCGTGGCTGCGAGGTGCTTTTCGAGGTCGGCGACGAACCCCTTGCCGCTGTGCGGGTCGGTGTCGCGGCCGTCCATGAAGCAGTGCACGAAGGTATTTTCGAGGCCGTAGGCCGCCGAGATGTCGCACAGCTTGAAAAGGTGCTCGAGCGACGAGTGCACGCCGCCGTCCGACACGAGGCCCATGAAATGCATGTTCACGCCGTTCTTTTTGGCATGTTCGAACGCTGCCTTGACCTCGGGGTTCTCCAGGATCGAATTGTCGCGGCAGGCGCGGTTGATCTTCACCAGATCCTGGTAGACCACGCGGCCGGCGCCGATATTGAGGTGCCCGACCTCCGAGTTGCCCATCTGGCCGTCGGGCAGGCCGACGTTCTCGCCGTCGGTGCGCAGCTCGGCATGGGGATATTTCGCCGTCATGGCCGAGATATATTCGGGATGGACGGTCGAAATGACATCGGCCTTGTCGTGGCGGCCGTTGCCCCAGCCGTCGAGGATCATCAGTAATACCTTGTTATTCATAATTATCCGGTTTTTAACTATTCTTTTACTTTACCTGGGCCATAATCAGCTCCACGGCCTTGTCGATGGCGGCCTGCAGCCCGTCGGGGTTCTTGCCACCCGCCGTGGCGAAGAACGCCTGTCCGCCGCCGCCGCCCTGCATCAGCTTCGCAGCCTCGCGCACCACGGCACCGGCGTTCACGCCCTGGGCCGTGATCTCGTCGCCGAGCATCACCGTCAGCATGGGTTTGCCGTCGTTGACCGCCCCCTGCACGAACACCAGCTTCGGGGAGCGGGCACGCAGGTTATAGGCCAGGTCTTTGACGAACTCGGGCGTACGGTCGGTCTGCGTGGCGATGAGCTGCACCCCGTGGCGCTCGGGCGTCGAGGAGATGATCTTCTCGGCCCACTGGGCGACCTGCTCGCGGCGCATGGCCTCGACCTCCTTCGAAAGCGTCTCGTTGCTCTCGAACATTTTCTTACGGCCTGCAGCACCTGCGGGTTGTGGAGGTATTCGCTGATGTCGCGCATCGTATCCTCGGCGGCGTAGATGATCTTCTCGGCCTGTTCGCCCGTGACGGCTTCGATGCGGCGCACGCCGGCCGAAATGGCGCTCTCGGTCAGTATCTTGAAGAACCCGATGTTACCCGTAGCGCTGGTGTGCGTACCGCCGCAGAGCTCGACCGACGTACCGAAGCGCACCATGCGCACCTTGTCGCCGTACTTCTCGCCGAAGAGCATCATGGCACCGCATTTCTCGGCCTCCTCCTTGGTGGCCTCGCGGTTCTCCTCCAACGGATAGTTGGCGCGGACGGCGCGGTTGACGAGCATCTCGACCTGGCGCAGCTCGGCGGGAGTCATCTTCTGGAAATGCGAAAAGTCGAAGCGCAGGATCTCGGGCGTCACCATCGAACCCTTCTGCTCTACGTGCGATCCCAGCACCTTGCGCAGCGCCTCGTGCATGAGGTGCGTCGCGGTATGGTTGTTGGCCGCGGCCTGGCGTTTGGCAGCGTCCACGACGGCCGTGAACTCGGCCGCAGGGTTTTCGGGAAGCTCCTTGACGATATGGATAATCAGTCCGTTTTCCTTTTCGGTAGCCACGACGGCGATGCGCTCGTTGGCATTCTCGATATAGCCGATGTCACCGATCTGACCGCCCGAGTTGCCGTAGAACGGCGTGCGGTCGAAGACTAGCTGGTAGGAGGTCTTGCCTTTGGAGGTCACGCGGCGGTAACGGGCGATCTTCACCCGCTCGGTCAGCGTGTCATAGCCCGTGAAGACGCTCTCCCGAATGGGGAACAGCTCCACCCAGTCGTCGGTATCGACGGCCGCGGCGTTGCGCGAGCGCTCCTTCTGTGCCTGCAACTCGGTTTCAAAAGCTGCGAGGTCAACGCCGACGCCCTGTTCGCGGGCGATGAGCTCCGTCAGGTCGATCGGGAACCCGAACGTATCGTAAAGCTCGAAGGCGTCCTTGCCCGAGATCAGTTCGCGGCCCTCTTTCTTGGTCTTTTCGACCACGCCGTCCAGCAGGCTGATGCCCGTGGCCAGCGTACGCAGGAACGAGGCCTCCTCCTCCTCGATGACCTTTTCGATCAGCGCCTGCTGGGCCTTCAGTTCGGGGAACTGGCCCCCCATCTGCTCCACGAGCCCCGCAACGAGCTTGCAGATCGTAGGTTCCGTGAAGCCGAGGTAGGTATAACCGTAGCGCACGGCGCGGCGCAGGATGCGGCGGATGACGTAGCCGGCCTTGACGTTCGACGGCAGCTGCCCGTCGGCGATCGAGAAGGCGATGGCACGCAGGTGGTCGGCGATGACGCGCATCGCCACGTCGCACTTCGCGTCGGCGCCGTAGGTCTTGCCCGAAAGCTGCGAAATACGCTGGATCGTAGGCTGGAACACGTCGGTGTCGTAGTTCGATTTCTTGCCCTGGAGGATCATGCAGAGGCGCTCGAAGCCCATGCCGGTATCGACGTTGCGCGCCGGAAGCTCCTCCAGCGAGCCGTTGGCCTTGCGGTTGAACTGCATGAACACGAGGTTCCAGATCTCGATCACCTGCGGATGGCCCGCATTGACCATCCCGCGTCCCGGTTTGGAGGCGATCTCCGCCTCGTCGCGCAGGTCGAAATGGATCTCCGAGCAGGGGCCGCAGGGGCCGGTCTCGCCCATCTCCCAGAAATTGTCGTGCTTGTTGCCGCGGATGATATGGTCTTCGGGCAGAAACTGCTTCCAGTAGTCGTAGGCCTCCTGGTCGAAGGGCACGCCGTCCTCCTCGGAGCCTTCGAAAACCGTGGCGTACATGCGGTCGGCGGGAAGTTTGTAGACGCCGTGGAGCAGCTCCCACGCCCATTCGATCGCCTCTTTCTTGAAGTAATCGCCATAAGACCAGTTGCCCAGCATCTCGAACATCGTATGGTGGTAGGTGTCATGCCCCACCTCCTCCAGGTCGTTGTGCTTGCCCGAAACGCGCAGACACTTCTGGGTGTCGGCCGCACGCGGATATTTGCGGGGCGCATTGCCCAGGAAAATATCCTTGAACTGGTTCATGCCCGCGTTGGTGAACATCAGCGTGGGATCCCCCTTGACGACCATCGGTGCCGAGGGCACGATCACATGGCCCTTGCTCTCGAAGAAGTCCAGAAAGGCCCGGCGAATTTTATTCGATTCCATATATAAGATTTTATCCGATTTCCACGTTTGTGATTTCGGGTTGCAAAATTACACAATTAAAGTTAAATTTGCATCCTATTAACCGGAGTTTTTTCCGCAATGAAGCAAAAAGGGCAGAGATTCGACACGCAGGCGCTGACACAGGAAGCGCAGGCGCTGACGCGCGACGTGATCTCGGCGCCTTTCCGCCTGCGCACCTACCGCCTGATCCGGAAAATACTGATCGGCTTCATCCTCGTCTCGATCGCCAACGTGCTCTTCTCGTACTTCTTCTACACCCCCAAGATGTACCGCATCATCCGCGACAACCGCGACCTGGTCATCAAGTACCGCATCCTGCAAGACCGCATACGCACCTCGCAGCGGCGCGTGGACGAAATCCGCCACCGCGACAACTACGTCTACCGCTCGCTCTTCTCGACCGACACGGTGTCGATCGACGGCGTGTGGCAGCCCTACCCCGACACCAAATACGCCCCGATGGCCGGGGACGACTTCGCCCCGCTGATGGTCGGCACCTGGAAGCAGCTCGACGCGCTGGCCCGCATACTCTACCTCGAATCGGTGTCCTTCGACGAATTGCAGGCATTCGCCCGCGACAAGGAGAAAATGTCGTCGGCGATCCCGGCCATCTGGCCCATCGACCGCTCGGCGCTGCACAACGACCATATCGGCGCCTTCAACCTGCGCCGGATGCACCCCGTGCTGGGGTATATCCGCCCCCACAAGGGCATCGACCTGGGCTGCGACCGCGGCACGCCGGTCTACGCCACGGGCGACGCCGTGGTGGAGGTCGCCTCCTCGGGGGGCAACGGCGGCTACGGACACATGGTGCTGCTGAACCACGAATTCGGCTACAAGACCCGCTACGCACACCTGAGCAAAGTCCTCGTGCAGCCGGGCGAACGGGTCGCCCGCGGGCAGGTCATCGCCGAAACGGGCAACACGGGCATCTCCTCGGGCCCCCACCTCCACTACGAGGTGATCCACAAGGGCATGCCGGTGAACCCGATCAACTATTTCAACCGCAACATGACCGCCGCGGAATACGACGCACTCATGGAGAACATGCGCGATACGAACTTCGAAAAGCTCTGAGATGGCAGGAAAGAAAGACCTGGAGCGGCTCCGCAGGCGTAAGCGCCGCAAACAGAACATCATACGCGCGACGGTGCACTTTTTCGTGTGGGCCGGGGTCGCCGTGCTCTACTACGTCGGGTTCTCGCTTTTCTTCGACACCCCCGTGGAGTACGAGCTCAAACACTCGACCGACCGCCTGCGCCGCGAATACGCCGCCCTCACCCAGCGGTACGACTCGCTGACGACCGTCATGCACAACCTCTCCGAGCGCGACCGCAACGTCTTCCGCATCCTCTTCGAATCGGATCCCTACGACTTCGATTCGGAATACGAACGCCGACAGGCCGTCACCTACGAAAACATCTTCAACCGTTCGTCGCGGCGGCTCAAGCTCGAACTGCGCGAACGGGTCGCCGACATGGAGAAGCGGCTCGACGAGCTGAACGCCTCGTACCTCGACCTGCAGGCGCTCATCGACTCGGCGGGCAGCGGCTGCAACAACATCCCGGCCATCCAGCCCGTGATAAACAAGCAGTTGACGCTGCTCACGGCCTCGTACGGCATGCGCATACACCCCTTCTACAAGACCCTGCAATCGCACCAGGGCGTGGACTACACCATCCCCGAGGGGTCGCGCGTCTTCGCCACGGCCGACGGCGTGGTGCGCGACGTGGCGCTGCGCAACTCCACGTCGGGGCAGACGGTCGTGATCGACCACGGCAACGGTTACGAGACTTCGTACAGCCACCTCTCGAAGATCAACGTCCGCAAGGGACAGCGCGTGAGCCGCGGCGAGATCATCGCCCTCTCGGGCGACACGGGCCTTTCGCTCTCGCCCCACCTCCACTACGAAGTGCGGCTGAACGGGATGCGCGTCGATCCGATCCACTACTTCTTCATGGAACTCACCCCCACCGAATACCAGCGCCTGATGCGCATCGCGCAGTCGGGCATGCAGTCGTTCGACTAAAAACAAAGGAGATGGGAAGCGACTGGACAAAGGATTTCGGCTTTGCGCGCGAAGAAATTTTCCGCAGCGAAGAAACGCTCCGCACAATCCGCCATATCCGTGCCTCATGGGGCGGCGAACCGGAGTTCCTCTGGGAGAAATTCCCGGACTACGCCGTTTTCCGGCGGCAGGACAACGCCAAATGGTATGCCGTGATATTGACGGTGCAGGCCGGCAAACTCGGCCTCGCGGACGAGGAGCGGACAGAGATTCTCGACATCCGGGCCGATGCGGAGACCATGGCGCGGTCGCTGGACTTCGAACATTATTTCCCCGGTTACCATATGAACAAACGCACGTGGCTCACCGTACGGCTGGACGGCAGCGTACCCTTCGGGGAAATCGCCCCGCTGATCGCCCGCAGTTACGAACTGGCCGGGAAAAAGTAGCCCGTCATGCAAATCCGACTCATCCTGCTCGACTTCGACGGCACGCTGGCCGACACGCGGCGCGCCAATACGCTGGCCTATGTGGCCACACTGCGCGAGGCGGGCTATGCGCTCACCGAGGAGGAGTATGCGGCAAAGTATTTCGGCATGCGGTGCAACGAGTTCCTGACCCGTTACGGCATCGCCGACCCCGCAGAGCGCGAGCGGCTGCGGCTGCGCAAGATCGCGCTCTACCCCGCGTTCTTCGACACCGTGCGGCTCAACCGCCCGCTGTGGGAGTTCTGCAGGCAGTTCCGGGCGCAGGGCGGCCGCGTATGGATCGTATCGACAGGCAGCCGCGCCAACATAGACAACGCCATGCGCCACCTGGGGATCACGGTCGCGGGACAGCGGGCGGGGAGCACGGGTGCGGCAACCTCGGGTGCGGCGGGCAGAGACTTGACAGGTGCGGATGAGGCATGGCTCCGGACAGCCGGCACGGCAACGATAGATGCAGGTACGCCAACACACGCAACAGTCACCCCCGAGCCGGGCGAAGGGCCGAACGGCTCCGTGGACGGCATACTCTCGGGCGCCGACGTCGAGCACAGCAAACCCGCCCCGGACTGCTTTCTGGAGGCCATGCGCCGCGAGGGCTGCACGCCGCAGGAAACGCTGATCTTCGAAGACTCCGAAATCGGGCTCGAAGCGGCCCGCCGCAGCGGAGCGGCCTATTTCAGGGTAACGCTCTGACCATCGCCGCCCAGGCCGTTCCCGGCATCCTGTATCCGGCATCTGCACCCGACATCCGACATCCGGCATCCGCTGCCGGACGCACTCATTCCTCCGCGCCGTCCCCAACAGCATCCATCCGGCCGATCTTCCACAACCGAGCCATGTAATTTCCGGGAGTAATCACCATCCGGCAGCGGAACTTGTCCGCCCCCGTCACGACACAGCCGGTCAGCGCTTGCAGATCACGTTGAAGTCGCAGTACTTGCAGGTATCGGCATCCTCGCACTGGCGGAACGGAACCGAGGTGTCGTAGAGTTCGGCGAGCTGCGCGCGCAGCAGTTCCTCGAAACGCTCGCGGTAAAGCGTATAGCGCGCCCCCTTCACCCCCGTTTGCTTGTCGTCCAGCTGCGGCGAATAGCCGGGGCGGTTCATGTTGCGGACGTAATAGAGCGCCGGTTCGACGTCGCAGCCGCGCGACCGGTGCAGCATCATCGCGTAGAGCAGCGTTTGCAGGATGTTCGAAAGGCGTTGTTTGCCCGTGCCCGTGAACAGGCTCTCCACGCCGTCGAATTCGAGATGCGGCGCCCCGGTCTTGTAGTCCACCACCCTCAGCGCCCCGTCGTCGAGCGTGTCGATACGGTCGGCGATGCCGGCGAATTTCATCTCCAGGTCGCGCCCGCCCGCGCGGAAACGGAACGGATAGGCTACGGGCTCCTCCAGCCCCGACACGGAGAAAGCATCGTGCGCGGCGTCGTAGGGCATCACCCCGCCCCGCAGGTAACGGATCACGATGTCCTTCACCAGCAACAGGTTGCCCGAATAATCTTCGGCTGTGGCATGTTTATCCTGCAAATAGTTCTGGTTGATGGCCGCCTCGACCGCCTGCGCCACTTCGCCCGTACGGATCATCGCACGCAGGGTTTCACCGGGATGCGCCTCGCCCGCGATGCGGGCGTAAAGCGTCTGCACGGCGGCATGGAGGATCGTACCGAACATCGGGGCATCGACCTCCTCGGAAATTTCGTCATCGGCCTCCAAGCGGGCTATGGAATGGAAATAGAAGCGCAAGGGGCAGGCCACGTAGCGGAAAAAAGCCGTCGGCGAGAGCGTCGCAGGGCTTTGGGCGTCGACGAAACGCTCCAGCCGGACCATCACCCCTTCGTCCTTGGGCACCTCGATCGGCGCCGTTTCGGCCAGGTTGACGTCCACCCCCACTTCGACCTTGCGCACGTCGAAGCCGCTCTCGTAGTCCAACTGGTAGATATAGCGGCTCGGCTCGCCCGTCGACTTGTCGTCGGCGTGCGAGCAATAGAGCATGTGGACGGTCTTGGCGCGCTGGATCAGACGGTAGAAATAGTAGGCATAGACACCCTCGTGGTGCTCGGGCGTGGGCAGCTCGTAGGCGGCACGCAGGTTGTAGGGGATGAACGATGCCTGCGCCATATGGTTGCCGGGGAAATTGTCGTCGTTCATCGAAAGGATGATGACGTTTTCGAAATCGAGGTTGCGGGTCTCGAGGATCCCCATGATCTGGATGCCCTCCAGCGGCTCGCCCTCGAAGGGGATGCGCAGCGTCTGCAAGTGCCGGCGCAGCAACGAGGTGTAGACCTCGGCCGTAAGGTCGATATCGCACTCGTCGAGCGAGTTGCGCAACTTGGTGACCTGCTCGGCGATGACCGCCAGGAATTCGACCCGCTGCCGTGCATCGTCGCCCTCGTAGGGCTGGCGCGCCACGGCGGCGACCACGTCCAGCATGTAGTCGGACAACTCGCGCCACGTCGCGGCGGGCGTAAAGATCCGTTTCAGCAGTTCGTTGCGGCCCAGCCACGCGGCATCGACCGAAATGCGGCGGTCACGGACGATCTCCTCGTGCATCGTGCGCGTGAGTGCGGCGTCGCACTCGGCCACATAGGGGTGTGCGAGGATGCCGGCGACGTCGGCATGGTAGAACGTGCAGCCGTCGCCCTTGCGGCGGCGGTGGTTCTGCAACTCCACCAGACGCTCGACGAACGTGTAGGCCAGGCTCTGCCGCAGGGGGAAGCCCATCGTCACGTTCACCCGTCCGATGTCGGCGGGCAGGGCGTACAGCAACGGCAGCAACAGGTTCTCGTCGGTAAGCACCACGGCGGTCTCCTTGCCCAGCGCGGGCCTGGCGCCCGCGGCGATGCCGGAGTCTTCCTCCCTGCGGCGGCGGGCCAGATCGGCGAGGATCGCCGCGGCATACTTGCACTGCACGGCGTTCGAGACGGCGGCGACCGACACGATCTGCTTCTCTCCCCGCATGTTGTCGTACCGAAGTTCCGTGCGGGGTGGGAACTGCGCCACGTTCGAACGCACGAACATACCCGCCTCCTGTTCGGGGTCGTCCTTATAATAAGAGTCGTAGTCCCAGTAAAAATCGGTTTCGGCCGCCGTGGCGAGGAACCCGAAAAGGCGCTTCTCGCACTCGGAAAGGGCGTTGAACCCCGCCACGACATAACGCCGGGGCTCGGGGAAGGCGAACCCGCCCCCGCGGATGCGGTCGGCGGCGGCGCGCTGCACCATGCCGTTGTAGGCGATGCCGAGCGACGAGAGACGCTCCCGGAAGCGGCGGTAGATGGGGCCGAGGGTCTTCCAGATCGCCAGAAAACGGCGTTTCTCCTCCGAAAGGTCGGCCTGCTCGCCGAACGAGGACCAGAACGAAAGGATGCGCAGCTGCGCGGGCGTGAGGTAGGAAATATCGGCTTCGATCTCCTTGATCTCCGAGATGTTGCGGAAGAGCATCTGCGCGTCGATCAGGTATTTGTCGATCGTATCGAAGTCCGTGAGGAGCATATCGCCCCAGAAATAGAACTTGTCGAAGGGTTCGTTGTGGTAGGCCGAGTAGACTTTGTAAAGCTCGGTGATGAGCCGCACGCGGTCGCCCGTATGCAGCCCCGATATTTCGCCCGTCAGGTCGTCGATCGTCACCCATTCGGGCTGCCACATCGGACGCCCGGCGATACGCCCCAGGGCATCGACGAAAAACAGCCGCGCACGCCGCGACGGGAAGAGCACCGCCCGTTCGGACAGTCCCTCGCCATAGCGCGCATACAGGTCGGCGGCCACCTCCTCCAGAAATCCCTTCATAGCAGTTCGGACAGCCCCGGCGACTTCCCCGGCGGTATTGTCCGCCCGGGATCCGGAAGCCCCCTTCGCATTATTGTTCCATGAGACTATTCTACGTGGCTGATCTCACCGCCCATGAACTTGGCGCCGCCGCGCACGACGGCAGGCTGCCCCTTATAGGTGATACGGGCGTTAGTCGTGGTCTTGCCGATGAACCGGTCGGTGATCCACAGCGACACGTCGGCCTTGCTCTGGGCATTGACCTCGGCCGACATCACCTCCAGCCCCGAGGCCGCGACCCTGCCCGTCGAAGCGAACAGCGTCAGGTAGCTCGCCTTGCCGGTGAGCGTCGCGCTGCTGCCGCCCGTGAGCTCCATCCTGAGGTCTTTGACATCGAACGCCGCTGTGAGCGACGCCTTGCGCCCCAGCGTCAGGTCGAGCTGCACCGCATCCACCGTCCCCTCGAACACGGCTGCGGCGCCCGACAGCGAAACGGACTGCAACGTATTGTAATAGACCGTCACCTCGGTGCGGTCGGGACGGCGCGAATCGGGCCTCTCGCTGATACGCAGGGTTTTGTCCTTCACCTCGGCGCGGAATTTCGAAGTATAGGAACCTTTCGTGTCGTATACGATCTTGGGGGCCTCGGTGTCGGGGACTTTCACGAATTTGATATCCAGGTCGGCATCCACCGCGACGGCCTCGAACGTGGTCAGCCACTCGTTATGTTCCGTAGGACTTGCGGCACCCGCCTCCTGTGCACGGCCGGAGGCTGCGAAAACCAGCATCACGGCGCTCAGAATCATCTTCTTCATACATTGTAGGTTTAAATACGTCGCTAAAATACAAAATTATTGCGAACCCCGGTTTGCCGTTCGGGATTTGTTTTGTACTTTTACTACCTAAAACGACATTTCGGACAGTGAGGGCGAGAATTCTGAATGCAAGCGCGGGGTCGGGCAAGACCTACCAGTTGGCGTACAAATACGTGCGCGACGTGGTCGAACAGCCCGGCATTTACCGCCACATCCTCGCCGTGACCTTCACCAACAAGGCCACCGAGGAGATGAAATCGCGCATCCTCAAGGAGATACACCTGCTGGCCTCGGGACAGCCGAGCTCCTACCTCGACAACCTCTGCCGCGAATTGTCGCTCGATGCCGCCACGGTGCGCCGACGCGCCCGGGAGGTGCGGTCGAAGATCCTGCACGACTATTCGCGCTTCACGGTGCTGACGATCGACACCTTCTTCCAGCGCATCCTGCGCGCCTTCATCAAGGAGCTGGGCATCGACCTCAATTACAACGTCGAGATCGAAACGGCCTCGGTGCTGACCAAGAGCGCCGACACGCTCATCGAGCAGATCACCACCGACCGCGACCTGCAGCGCTGGCTCACGGACTTCGTGCAGGAGCGCATTGACGAAGGCAAGAAATGGGACATCCGCGACGGCATCCTCACGCTGGGCGGCGAGCTGTTCAAGGAGAAGAACAAGGACGCACTCTCGGCGGCCCGCCCGCGCGAGGAACTGGCGCGTATCGTGGGCGAAGCCACGGCGCACGCCGCGGCGACCAAAAAACGGATGCAGGACGCTGCGGCCGAAGCCGTGCGGATCATCGGGGACGCAGGCGCCTCGGTCGCCGACTTTCCCTACAAAGGCTCGGGCTTCGCGGCCTATTTCTACGCCGTGGCGGGCGGCAGCTTCGAGCGCTACGGAAGCCGCGCGGAGGCGGCCTGCACCAGGGACGAGGCGTGGGGAAAACCCGGCAGCACGGCACAGGGGCTGCGTTCCCGGCTGCAACCCCTGCTGCGCGAAATGTGCGGCCTCTACGATGAGAACGTCCGCGCGTGGAACACCTGCGACCTGCTGCGCGAGAACTACCGCAGCTTCGCGCTGCTCTCCGACCTCTATGCCAAGGTGCAGCAGATGTGCGACCAGGAAAACATGATGCTCCTCTCGGAGACCAAATACATCCTCTCGGAATTCATCGGCCACAACGACGCGCCGTTCATCTACGAGAAGGTCGGCAACCGCTTCGAACACTTCATGATCGACGAATTCCAGGACACCTCCGTGAAGGAGTGGGAGAATTTCCTGCCCCTGCTGCAAAACGCCATGGCGCAGAGCGAGGCGACCTCGGTGCTGATCGTGGGCGACATCAAGCAGTCGATCTACCGCTGGCGGGGCGGCGACTGGAAAATACTCCACTCGCAGGCGCAACGGGCGCTGGGCGCGGACAGCACCGAACTGGTCAACCTCACGGAAAACTACCGCAGCCTGCCCGCCGTGGTGGATTTCAACAACAAGGCCATCGGCCGCGTGGTCGAAGCCGACAACCGGGCGCTCAACGCGACGCTGGACGAAGCCGCGGCGCGGGGCGACATGGACGCCCGCACCGCCGCCGGGCTGCGCGACACCCTGCAAAAGGCTTACCGCGAACATGCGCAGACACCCCGCCGCCTGGGCGGGGTGCCGGGCTATGTTTCGGTGGAGACCTTCGCCGAACGGCCGCCCGTCGTGGAGCGCATCTGCGAGGTGCTGGACAAGGGTTTCCGTCCGTGCGACATCATGATCCTGGTGCGCGGGGCGACCGACGGCGCCAGGGTGGCCGCCGAGCTGCTGGATTTCAAACGCCGCAACGACGACCCGCGCTACCGGTTCGATGTGATGACACAGGAAGCGCTGATCGTGGGCAACGCCCCCGTCAGTTCGTTCATCGCCGCGGCGCTGCGCCTGTCGCTCAACCCCGACGACTCGCTCAGCCGCGCCGTCTACAACCACTACCTGGGGCGCGGGTTCGACCGCCCGCTGCCCGGGGACGAACGCACCTTTTTCCGCTCGATCCGGCTGCTGTCGCCCGAGGAGGCGTTCGAGCGGATCGTCATGCGCCACGCGCTGCACGACGACAGGCAGCAGACGGCCTACCTGCAAGCCATACACGAACAGATCATCGGCTTCTGCGCCAGCAAGATCGCCGACATCGCGCTGTTCCTCGACTGGTGGGAGCAGCAGGGGCAGAACCGGTCGCTGAGCGTCGACGAGAGCGCAACGACCGTCGAGATCACGACCATACACAAGGCCAAGGGGCTCGAAAAGCGCGTGGTGCTGATCCCCTGGTGTTCGTGGCAGCTCGATCCCAAGTCGGGCGGCAACGTGACGAACATCGTCTGGGCCGAGGCACAGGGCGATGCGGGCGCCGTCGGGCGCTTCCCGGTGAAATACAAGAAGGCGATGGCCGAATCGGGCTTCTCGGCGGAGTACTACCGCGAGCTGGTCTATTCGCACGTCGACAACATCAATCTGCTGTACGTGGCCCTGACACGCGCCGCCGAGTCGCTGCACGTCTTCATCCCCCGCAAGGGCGGCAAGAGCGTCGGCGGGCTGCTGCTGCAAAGCATCGGAGCCGACGGCGACAAAGCGCTGCTCGACGGCACCGAAGGGCGCCGCACCGCGACCGAGGAAGGCGAAAGGTTCGAATTCGGGCGCTTCACGGGCCCCGTGCCCGGCGGCGGCAAAGCATCCGACAGCGTGCACGTCGTACTGGAGAACTACCCCACGGCACGCGCCGACCTGCGGCTGAGGCTCCCCTCGCAACGTTATTTCGAGGAGGAGGACGAGGTGGAACTCTCGCCCCGCAACTTCGGCATCCTGATGCACAAAGCGTTCGAGCAGGCCGACGACCGGCAACAGATCTACGAGGCCGTGCAGCGGATGCGGGACGACGGCACGCTGTCGCCCGGCGAAGCCGAAGCGCTGCGGGGGATGATCGCCCGGGTGCTGGCGCACCCCGTCGCGGGCGAATGGTTCGGAGGCGGCTGGCAGCGCGTGCGCAACGAGAACGAGATCATCGTCCCCGGCGCCGGGTCGACCCGGCGCCCCGACCGCGTGATGATCCGCGGCACGCGGGCCGTGGTCGTCGACTACAAGTTCGGAAGCCGCGACCCCGGACGCTACCGCCGCCAGGTGGGCGAATACCTCGGCCTGCTGCGGCAAATGGGCTACACCCAATGCGAAGGGTACCTGTGGTACGTGAAACTGGGGGAAATCGAAAAAGTGGAAGGATAAGATGAACGAAACCATCGGCATCATACCGCGTGCGTTCCGCCGCCGGGGAGTGTGGGTCGCCTGCACGCTCCTGCTGCGCGCAGGGCTGAATTTCCTCGGGCTGGCCATGCTGCTGCCCGTGCTGGCGCTGGTGCTCGACCCCGGCAGCCTCGAGGGCGGCGGGGTGCTGACACGCGCCTACGAAGGGCTGGGCTTCGCCTCACAACGCACTTTCGCGCTGGCGGTCTGCGCGGCTGTGGTGGGCGTGATCGTCCTGAAGTGCCTGCTCGGGCTGTGGCTCGCCCGCGTCGAACGCACCTATATTTACGACCTCTACCGCACGCTTTCGCGGCGGCTGCTCGTTACCTACCACGACCGGGGGCTGCCGTTCGTCAAGGCGTCGAACTCGGCCGTACTGGCCCGCAACGTCAACGTCGTCTGCCTGGCCTTCGCGGCGGGCGTGCTCAAACCCGCCGCCGCCATCGCCGCCGAGGCGATGCTGCTCGTGCTGCTGTTCGGGGCGCTGATGTGGTACACGCCCCTCGCGGCACTGCTCGCCCTGGCGGTCTTCCTGCCCTCGATCTGGCTCTATTACGGACTGGTGCGCAACCGCATCAACCGCTACGGGGAACTGGAAAACAAGGCGCAGCGCGAAAAGGCGCGGCTCGTGGCCGAGACCTTCCGCGGCTATGCCGACATCGAGATCAACAATGCCTTCCCGATGATGCTCCGCCAGTTCGACCGGGCGATGGATCAGGTGATCCGCACGCGCCTGCGCGAAACGGCGATCGGGCTGCTGCCCCAGACCTTCACCGAGGTCGGGCTGGCCGTGGGCATGGCCCTGCTCGTGGCACTGAGCCTCGGCGACGGCGACGGGCGGGCGCAAATGCTGTTCGGCGTATTCGCCGTGGCCGCACTGCGCCTGATGCCCTCGGTGCGCAACATCATGACCGGCTGGACGGCCATCAAATACAACCGCTACACGATCGGCATCCTGCGCGACGCCGCAGCGGACTGCCCCCCGGCGCCGGCAAACCCGGACTGCCGGGACACCCCCGGCCCGCGCAGCACATCCGCCGCAACCGTTGCCCCCGGCAATTCCGGCAATTCCGGCAATTCCGGCAATCCCGGGAACCCCGCCGCCGATACCGCCAGCTCCCCCGAAAAGCTGCCGTTCCGGCATGAGATCGCCGTGCGCGACCTTAGGTTCCGCTTCGCGGACGGCGGGCGCGAGCTTTTTCACGGCCTTTCGCTGACGATCCGCAAGGGCGAGCGCATCGGTATCCGCGGAGCCTCGGGCGCCGGGAAAACGACGCTCTTCAACCTGCTGCTGGGGCTGTACGAGCCGAGCGGGGGTGAAATCGCCATCGACGGCACGCCACTTACGGCGGCCAACCGCCGGGCATGGCAGAACCGCATCGGGTACGTCTCGCAAAACCTTTTCATCGCCGACGGCAGCTTCGCGGCCAACGTCGCGCTGGGCATCCCCGCCGGGGAGGTCGACCGGGAGCGGGTCATGCAGGCGCTCCGCGCGGCACAGCTCGGGGAGCTGGTCACCGGGCTGGCGAAAGGGATCGACACCCACGTCGGGGAGTGCGGCTGCCGCCTCTCGGGCGGACAGCGCCAGCGCATCGGCATCGCCCGTGCGCTCTACCGGCAGGCCGACGTGCTTTTCTTCGACGAGGCGACCTCGGCGCTCGACAGCCGCACCGAAGAGGAGATCAACCGCTCTATCGCCGGGCTCGCTGCACGGGATGCCGGGCTGACACTGGTCGTCATCGCCCACCGCGAAAGCTCGCTCGAATACTGTAACAGGATCATAACGATAGGAGAATAAAACATGGAATACCTCATAGCCGGCATACGCATCGACATCCCGCACCGGTTCACGACAGGCGCCTTCGGCATGGCGCTGGCACCGTTCGCGGCCGAAAACAAAACGGAAACGGACGCCGGCAGCAACCGTATGGCGGGCCCCGTGCCCGGAACGGCGACAACCGCAGCACCCTCCCCGTCGGAAACCCCGGGGACGGAAAGGAGTGCACCCCACCCTGCGACATCCCCGGCGGACACGGCACAACCAGACCTCATCCTGCACACGGGACTGCTCGCCGGCGACACGGCCGGCTATTGCGAACTCGACGCATTCGACTTCACCGACGCCGATGCCGACTGCCGTTTCGGCCGCGACACGGAGGGCTACCTGCTTACCATGACACCCCGCGACGGCAGCGCCCCGGCACGGTTTCACAAAGCCTTCGGCAGCCCCGACGCCACGAGCGACATCACCCCGGAGCACAATCCGGCGCTGTTCCGCTTCGGGCTGTGGACGATGTTCAACATCGCCGCGCTGGAACGCCGGGCGGTAGCCGTACACTCGTCGGTGATCAGCCTGGACGGGCGCGCCGTACTCTTCCTCGGCGAATCGGGCACGGGAAAGAGCACCCACACGCGCCTGTGGCGCGAGCATATCCCCGGGGCACGCCTGCTCAACGACGACAGCCCGATCATCCGGATCGCCCCGGAAGGGGCTGCCGAAGCGGCAAGCGCTCCCGCGGCAGATACGATTCCCGCCCTGCAAGGCGTTCTCGCCTGCGGGTCGCCGTGGAGCGGCAAAACCCCGTGTTACCGCAACGTAAGCCATCCGATAGCGGGCATCGTGCGGCTTTCGCAGGCACCGCAGAACCGCATCCGCCGCCTGCGTCCCATCGAAGCCATCGGGGCGCTGCTGCCTTCGTGCCCGCCGTCGTTCGCACACGACGAGCGGCTGGAAGACGCCATCTGCCGCCTCGTATCCCAAATCGTGGCGCAAGTCCCCGTCTACCACCTCGAATGCCTGCCCGATGCCGCGGCAGCCCGTCTCTCCTGCCGCACGGTATTCGGTGACGACGCCCCAAACACCCTCCGCTGATGCTGCTGACCAACCGCCTCTTCTTCGAACAGGTCGAAGCGATGCTCGCCGAAGGACACGAAGTCCAGATCCGCATGAAAGGGCACAGTATGCGGCCGCTGCTGCGCAACGAACGGGACATCGCCGTACTGACCCCGATTGCGAAATATGCCCCGGCACCTGTCCCGGCAGCCGGGGCACCTGCGGATCCCGTCCCCGAAACCCGCGCCGCCGACGGCAATGCCAGCACCGCCCGCCAGACCCGACTTTCCGGCGACACCCCCGGCACAGCCCCCGACCTGCACACACCCGCCTGCGGCACCCGCCATCCGGCTCCGCCGCCGAGCGGCATCGGCGCCCTGCGGACGGGCGACGTCGTCCTGTTTCGCTGCGAAGGGCGCCATATCCTGCACCGCATCGTCGGGATCGAAACAGGCGTCCGCTGCGAAGGAAACCGTCCCGTATGCGCACCAGCCGCAGGGAATGCCCCGTCCCCTGCGGCATCCGCGGAAAACCCCGCAGAGAGGGATTCCGCCGCGGGGACACTCCGTTTCACCCTGTCCGGGGACGGTAATTACCGCACGACGGAGCATTGCCTCGGCAAGGATATCGTCGCCGTGATGACGGCTGTCATCCTGCCGTCGGGACGCATCGTCCGCACCAGCTCCCGCCGCTGGAAACGGCGGTCGCGCAGGTGGCTGGCACTCCCCCGGGGCGTGCGGCGTTTCGTCCTCCGGGTCATGTGGCGGCTCGGAATCCGGTAACCGGAGACCGGACGGCCGATAAATGCGGTTCCCGGGAAACGGCAGTCTGCAAAAAAGCACTCCAGACCGGCCAACGAAACAGCCGCACCGGAGTGCGTCTGTTTCCAGCACAAAGCGTTACGCTTCATCGAATTCCCGCAGCTCGCGGATACGCCGCTGCAGGTCACGGATACGCCCCCACTCATGATGTGTTATCACGATGCAGGCAACCGCCGTCAGCGAGAGCAGGGCGGCGACCGTCCACCACATGCCATGCGCCGTATAGTAGCCCGCCGCATACAGCAGCATGCCTGCAACGAACAGGATTACGACGACATACTGGAAAATATAATACGCTCCGGCAAAGGCCGCATAGCGGGTCATGCGGTGTTCACACTCGACGATATCGGCATCGCAGCGCGACACCCGCAGCAGCAACCACAGGGAAAAGAACGAAGGGAGCAGACATAAAAGGTAGCCCGCCACGACCCACCAGATGAAAATACCGGATACTCCGCGGAATTTGCCGATTGCGACACATAGCGGGACAACCGCCACACCCAACAGCAGCATGAGCTGTACATAGTGCAAGTACGAACCGACACGTCCCCGCAGCATACGTTCCATATCCTGCCGCCGGATCACCTGCTCCCGGTCGAGCCGTTCCGAGAGTACTTTCCATTTGAGTTTCAACTCTTCGAGTTCCATAATTCCTGAATTTTACCGGTTATACATTTTACGCAGTTTGCAGCGGATACGGGTCAGTTTCACGGCCACATTGCCGGGAGACAGGCCCGTGATGGCGGCGATCTCCCCGGCGGGACGTTCTTCGAGCCACAGCAGGATCAGCGCCCGGTCGAGCCGGCCCAAGCGTGAGATCACCGCATACAGCTCGTCGAGCTGCTCGCGGGCCTGCATATCGTCGTCGCACGCCAGGTCGACCGAAAGGCGCACGCTTTGCGGACGCCGCATCCGGCGGCGGACAAACGAAATGCAGGTATACAACGCGATGCGGTATACCCACGTGGCAGTTTTGCTCTCTCCCCGGAAATCGGGGAATCCCCGCCACAGAGCCAGCACGACCTCCTGAAAATAGTCGTCGATCTGCCCGCGCCCGGGTGCATAGACATAGCACACCTTGTAGATTATGCGTTTGTGATGCTCGATAAGTTCGATGAACCGCTGTTCCGTATCCATGTTTCAGCCTTTTACCCCAATAGTCGCCAGGGAGTGCAAAAAATTACGGCTGCCGATAAAAAAAGGCCGAAACCCACGCGGGTGTGGGATTATAATGATGTAACGACTTGATTTATCGGGTCGTTACATTTTTGTATAGGATAATAGGTAACGAAAAGGCAACGGTTTATTTTCAGTTAATTGCACGAAAATACCGCATTTCAAATAACCTACTGCAAGATACGAAAAATTTTCCGACCGGGCAAATTTCGGGACAGCCTTTACCAATGTCAAGTTCCGGAGTGATTTGCTCCGGTATCTGATAAAAAGTTTTGGTTCAAACATAGTTAAGTTTGTTTCTCCGTAGTTCTTTGAGTAAAATTATATAAACCCGTTGGCGGAATTAAAATTACAAAAGATTTATGCATAAAAAGTTATGCATAATACTAATTATTAACACATTAATGGTTTCCGATCAATTAATAGCTAATTCATATATGCACAACCTATATGCAATATTCGCAAAATTTCGCGACATCTGCAAGCAGTTTGCAGGGAACTTGATCAACGAAGAATATACCTCGATGTGGTGTCGTTCCCAGATTTTCCGACTTGGAAGTGGTTGCTCTCAATATGGCTTCTGAATCCATTGGTATTGACAGCGAATCCCTTTTATTCGTTAAACTGAGAGAATATAAATCTGAGATTCCTCATTTAATATCTCGTCGGTAATACAATGGCAGACGAAAGTTCACGGCTTCTCTTTGTGCTGCCATTCGAGAAAAGATGGCAGCAGCTATTGATGGTGGTGAAGACTACTTCTGTATAGATTCAAAACCGATAGAAATCTGTCGTCCTGCCTGTGCCAAGCGATGTTCCATGGGCAAAAATGAAATAGAAAAAGCTCCTTCGTTTGGATATTGTGCATCACAAGGAGTTTATTACTACGGTTCATTAGTGTCCACTAAAAAATCATAAGAGTTCTTTGAAATTATTGAAATTCAAATTGTTATAGCAGATTTTGAGGCGCAACGATTTGAAATTACTTTTGCAGTCTGAATCAGGCTGTTATGAATAAAGACAAATATGTTTTCGCCCAATTAGTCGGCTTCCTGGACAATTTTAAGTTCCTCCGCATTGTAAAGAAGTATGAAGGCGACAAGTATATAAAGAGTTATACTTGTTGGAATCAACTACTTACGATGATGTTCGGACAGCTGTCAAATCGAGAGAGCCTGCGGGATCTCATTGTTGCGATGGAAGCGCATGCCGGAAAACTTTATCACCTCGGCATCGGCAAATCCGTGACCAGAAGCAATCTTAACAAGGCTAACGAGCAGCGCAACTACCGCATATTCGAGGAGTTCGCGACCGACAGTAGTGATGCCAAAGAACAAAAAAATAACATTACCTTTACGGAACGATTTCGGGATTTGCCGTGATCCCAAAATCGTCCCGAATACAACCTCTGACACAGTTTATTTTACGATCCCATCAAGTTGAAGAATTCTTGCACATTCCGCTCCGATTTAGGGCAGACACATTCCTCGAACTTCATTCCGTCATTGAGACTGCCAAGAAGCACAACCATACTTCTTTTAGTGCCATTCAAGCCTTGTTTGAGGTCTGAAACCTTGACATGCACCTACCGCTGAATAGTTACTAAAAAACATTGATTATCAATCATGCGTAAAATTGCGACATATCTGTCGGCAATCGTGCTGCTGACGGCCTGCATAACGAATAACCGGCAGAATAACAGAATTTTATACGTTTCGATACAACCGCTGCAAAGCCTTGTGGACAGCATTGTCGGCGGAGATTTCGAAGTCGAAGTACTCGTGCCCGCCGGAGCCAGTCCCGAAACGTTCGAACCTACGCCCAGACAATTTGTGGAGCTAAACGAAGCGCAACTTATTTTCAATGTGGGACTTATCGACTTCGAAACCTCGCTGTTGGGCAAAGTCGAACAACAGGAGAAAGTCATCGACCTGAGCCACGGAATCGACCTGATCGAAGGCTCTTGTTCGCACAGCAGTCACGGACACAATCATACGCACGGTGTCGATCCCCATGTCTGGATCTCCCCGAAGGCGTTGCAGAAGATGGCGACAAACGCTTTCGAAGCCATTCGCAAAGCCTATCCCGATTCGGTGAAATACGAAACCAATTATAACAGGTTGCAGAAGGAGTTACAAGCATTGGACGCTCGCACGGCGGAGAAAATCGCACGGAGCGGCATCGAATATTTCATCGTCTACCACCCCGCCCTCACCTATTATGCCCGCGACTACGGGCTGCGGCAGGTCGCCATCGAAACAGACGGTAAGGAGCCCTCGGCCAAGCAGTTGACGGCAATCATCCGGCAAGCCCGGGAGGATGGAGTACGCCGGATATTCTACCAAAAGCAATTCCCGGCATCGACCGTGGAGGTCATAGCCCGAGACATCGACGCCGAATACGTGGCGATTGATCCGCTGGACCGGGACGCCATAGCGAACATCGACACGATAACCGACTTAATCACCGCAAAATGAATCTGGTAACGATGCGCGACGTAAGCGTCGCATACGACGGATACGAAGCCATTCAACATGTCGATCTGGAAATCGGCGACGACGATTTCCTGGGTGTCATAGGTCCCAACGGCGGCGGAAAGACGACACTCGTGAAAGCCATACTCGGAACCGTGCCCCATACGGGCGAAATATGTTTGGCGCCGGAGTTGTTCCGGGGCAAGGAGCGGCTGATCGGCTATATGCCGCAGTTGTCGGATTTCGACCGGGAGTTTCCGATCTCGGTGCTCGAAGTCGTGCTGTCGGGATTGCAGGGCCGCCGCGGGTTCCGCTCCCCCTACACCCGGGAGGACCGCGAAAAGGCGATGGCGCTGCTGGCCTCGTCGGGGATTGCCGAAACGGCCCGCCAGCCGATCGGAGAGGTGTCGGGCGGCCAGATGCAGCGGGTGCTGCTGGCCCGGGCCGTGATCTCGGACCCGAAGCTGCTGATTCTGGACGAACCCGCGAATTTCGTGGACAACAAGTTCGAGAAAGAGCTTTACCGTACGCTGCATGAGCTGAATACGCGCATGGCAATCGTCATGGTGTCGCACGACATCGGCACGATCACGAGTGTCGTGAAAGAGATCGTCTGTGTCAACCGCCGCGTGCACCGTCACCGTTCGAACGTGCTGACCGAAGAGCAGCTGCGCAACTACGACTGCCCTATTCAGCTCGTTTCGCACGGCCACATTCCCCACACCGTGCTGGAGCACCACCCGGGGGACGGATGCTGCGACCACGATTCTGTCCGATAACGACCACCGCGACAATGGTCATACAGCCGGGCGCATTAGGGCGGAGAATGCCTCCCTGCGGCGTTATTCGTTTATATCTTTCACGCAGCGCACGCCGCCATAATTGCCTGTGCCGGACAACAAATACAGTACGCCGTTATTCTGGCTAACGGAAAATCCGGGGCGGCCCGAGTCGAACTGGAAGCGGGTGCGCGAAAAATGGTTGTTGAGTGTCCAGTTTCCGTCATTGCCGATTCGGGAGTGCATCAGCGCCAGTTCCCGCTGGTTGGGGATACGGTATCCTGCCGGACACGGGGAGTTGCCTGCGCTTGCCGCGCTCCTCAGCGACTCCCAATTATATCCATGGCCTCCGGATGGCGTGTTTAGAACTTCGAATATCCTCCAAGGTTTGTTGGCCGCCTCGCGTTCGTGGTGCTCGGGCAGTTCGGCGGTCTGGAAATAGCCGCGGATGGATTGCTGATCGATTCGGGCAAGCGAGATCCTGCGGGTCATCGCATCGTAGGTGGCCATATCGTCGGGCTTGACGGTTCCGGCGGCCGTGCGTGGAATTCCCAGATTACGGACACAACGATAATAAACAGGAGTAGAAATCGAACTGGAATAATTTTGGGAAAGTTTTCCGGTCGAGGAGCCTTCGGATGACCATAGGATTATGGGGTTGTCATAGCCAAGGTACTTCTCGTGAACCGTACTGCTGGCGAAATACTGCTCCTGCCCCTCTGTCCAGGTCGTTTTCCTGTAAAGCCTGGCTCGCTGGTCGAAGGACCATTCGCCGATCCATAGATCCGTCAACTGGTTGATGGCCGCCAGATACCATTGCACCTCGTTCTCGTCGATCGTGCCGTCGCCGTCGTTGTCGCGGTTCATCCGCAGACATTTGTATTTGGCAGCCTCGTAATCGGACTTCAGGGTCCAGGTCGACGTCGTGACGTAATCGCTCCAGCGTTTGGTCGTACTGCCGCCCAGCCACATCCGGAGCGTATTCGCACGTCCGTTGTTCGAGTCGTTGTATGTCGGGTTGGAAACGTCGTTCGTGTTTTTTTCGAATGCGACCGGCGTTTCTTCCTGGATCATCTCCGTGCCCCAGGCCGTGAAATTCTCTTCGTCCATGATGTTATACATGGTCTGGATTGAGGACTGGCGGATCGAATAGATGGCGTTGGTCTTCGTGCTCTGGCGATCGGGGCTGTACGCCAGATTCGAAAGGATGTTCATGACCCGCGCCTGCTGGTTGACGAATTTCTTCCACAAGCCGTTCACGGCCGTTTCCGAAGGATCGGTCGGGCTCGTCTCGTAATAGTATTCGTCGACGAATGCCGTGAAGCGCATGTAGTCGCTACTGTCGAACAGGTGGTCGGAGCCCCCGCTTCCGCTGGTACGGTAACGCTCCTTGCAGGCCTGAAGGATATTCACCAGCTGGTCGACATACAGCAGTTTGTCCGTCCCGTTCGCCACGTCAGTCATATAGGTGTCCAGCGAGACCGTCCCCGTGTAGACCGCATCGTTGCCCGGATAGGCGCGGAAATCGGTGCTACTGTAGAAGTTGCTGCTGTTCTTGCTGTTGATCCGGAACTTTATCCACTTGTAGTCGGCCGGATGTTCGCCGGCGGCGCCCCGCGAGAAGGGGGTGTTGACGTCCCAGGTCATGGTCTCGTCCACGTTGCTCTGGTGGAAACTCAGGGTGAACACCTCGTTGTACGCGTCCAGCTCCTTGATCTGCAGCGCCATCACGACATCGCCCTCGGCGCCGGGACGCCGCTCGTCCTCCTCGGTCTTCTTGCTCGAATCGACCTCGATGATGATTTTGTCCACCGACACGATTTTCACGTTATAGGTATAGTAGGTGTTGCGGAGCAAGTTGTAGTCGTCGACGCCTTCCACGCCTCCGAGATGGATCGTATAGACCACATCGGTCGATATTTCCACGCCCGACGACGCGTCCTTGTAGCGTATGTCACCCCGCAACTGGACGCAGGTTCCGGTCTTCGGCGCATAGGTATAGTCGCCGTTGGCGACCTCGATTCCCGCGCCGGTCGGGGTCTTGTCTTGTTTCTCGCGCAGCGCATACTGCTCCTCATAGGTGCCCGCCGTGACGGGAATCTCGGCCCGGGGCGTCAGGACGCTCTCCAGCGAATAGAAGGCGAAGGTCTTGCCGTCCTCCTCGAAATGAGCCCACTCCGTATCGAAGCACTCCGCGGGGTCGGTGCACAGGTCGGTGCGCGAAGCCATCATCCCCGCCTTGCGTGGAACCGACACGACGCGCCAGTCGTCGGAAGTGAAGGTGACGCCCGAAGCCTCGGTGACGCGGAAGCGGATTTTGGAGTCGACGCGTGTCAGCGGCACGGTAGCCGAGACGGGACTGCCGGCCGTGACGGTGACATTCTCGGCGACGCCCGTCATCAGGAAGTTGGTGCCCCGTTCGATGAACTTGCCCCGGAGGTTCACCACGCACGAATCCAACGCCGCACGCGAGGCGATGCCGTCGAGCATCTCGCGGGTAATGTCGACGACCGTATTGTCCGTATTGGCAATGGCGGCCACGCTTTTCCCCGTGCCGCACGTCAGGCCGCCGATGGTTCCGGTCCAGCTCGATGCGCTCAGGCTGGAGATATAGTTGCGGCAATCGACCGACCCGTCCGGGTTGAATATGAAGATGTAGAGGTTGTTGATCCGCTGTTCGTCGGCATCGGCCGACACGGCGCGGGTCTTCACGTCGTTCTGCGAAGAGGCGACGCTCAGCGTCAGCGAGGCAAACTCGCCATGCGTTCCGGGCAATTCATCCTTCGAGCACGCCGCGACGGCCAGACACATCCAGGCTATATGGAATAATCGTTTCATAATCGTCAATCGAAATCGGGGACATCAATGGTTTCCTGGTTCCAGTCCTGCACCACACAGGTCAGCGCCATCTCGCCGAACGGGGTGAACTTCAGTCTGAAAACATATCGCTTGCTGGCTTCGATGCTGCCGGAGACGACGAAATCGCCGATATTCCGAACTATTGCAGATTCCCGCGTCACGCCGTTCGACGTGTAGCGGACCGTGACGGTGAGCAGGTCGTCGTCATCGATCTGTTGCGGCCAAAGCATCGCGCAGCCCGTTGCGGAGGAGACCGGCTGGTAGACGGGATAGACGGCAACCAGCGAATTGCCCTGCAACGTGCCGTCCGCCTCCGAGAGAGCGTACTCCCTGTCGGCGGCGTCCGTCGCTAAGGTCTGCGTGATGGCGTCCGGCAGTTCGTGGTGGCAGGTGGCCTTATGCAGGAACTTTCCGAGACGGATTCCGGTTATGCGTATCGACTGTCCCTCGGAGAGCGTGCCGTCGACGCTGGCTTCGAAGACCACGGCCGCCAACGCATGGCGGAATGTCAGCGGCACCCTGCCGCCCTCTTTCGTCCGGTCGAGGGCCGGGGCGCTCAGCAGCAGGTCGCGGTGATCCGCCACGGCGTCGGGAACGGCATAGGTGACGCGCGGAGCGCCTGTCCCGCATGAGACGGAGACCGCCGCATCGGTGTCATACGGAGCATAGGCGAAGAAGCTGACCTTTCCCTGGGGCCAGTATTTCGTCGGAGAATAGGTCCAGTCCCCTCCGGCGGGGCGTGTCACCCGGACATTGTACATGTAATCGGGCTTCGAAGCGGCGGCATCGTAGCTGCCCTGGGGCGAATAGTAGGCGAAAACCCCGAAGTCGGCAAAGTTGCCGTCGTCGGTCTGTACGCCTTTCGTCCATGGAACGGCCGAATCCCCTATCCGGTCGTCGAACCGGATGGCGTCGTCCGCGGGTTGCAGGGCTTCATCCCCTCCCCTGCCGCACGATATAAGAGTCGTCAGGCTGAAAACCGCCCAAAGCCAATATCTTCGTGTTTCCATATCCGTAACTTGTAAATCGTATCGGACCGCCGGGCGATCCGGTTTGTACTCCGGGAGGGACATTCAACCCTCCCGGAATTTCGTGAGGCCGGCGCATGCGTGCGGCCAGAGCGTCTTAGATCTCCATGGCTGCGTTGGAATCCTCCCAATCCACTACCGACGTCTCGAACAGGATAGGTTCGAGGTTGCCGGTGACGGTCAGCGTATAGGTAATGCGCTTGTTCATCTTCCAGATCTCTTCCCCCTCCGTATCGCCGGTAACTTTCTTGCTGCTGAACGGAACCGTGTAGTCGGCATACGTGTCGGCCGAACCGAACAGATACTGGGGGGTTGCGTTATTATCCTTGTAATAGATCTTGCAGGAAATCGTAAGGGTGCCGCCGGTCATGTCTCCGTCACCGGTTTTTGCGGCGAACTCCTGCGGAAGCAGTATCAGTGCCTTGTCCGCATCATAGAGATTTTTTGCTTCCGCATTGGTGATTTCCTTGGTCTCGGGGAAAACTGCCGTATATTCGGTCAGGTTGCCTTCAGTAATGCTCCAGCTGGCAGCGCCGGCGGCCGAGAGGGTGAAGGTGCCCTTCGACTCGAGGTTTCTCAGCTTGATGCCGTTCTCCTTCACGTCGATGAAGACACCGTCGCCCTTGGCCTTGGCCTTGAAACGCACCTGCGTCATCGCGTGTTTGAACTGGAGGGGAACCTTCACGGCCGGACTTGCCTTGGCGACATTCAGCGCCGAGGCGTACATGAGATCCACCTGGCCGGCATCGTCGGCAGGAACGGTATAGTCCGTCATGATCATTCCGTCGCCCTTCGTATATGCAACCGGAATCGCAACGCCGTTCTTGGTGTAGGGCGCATAGGCGTAAAAACTGAGGGTTTCTCCCTGGGTCGGCCAGTAGCGGATGTCGCTCGTGTTCTTGTAGTCCCATTTCGTGCCGTCGGAAACGATCTCGGTGCCGGCATCGGCCTTGCCCATGTAGGGGCTGTCCGAGGTGCTGATAAAGGCCGTTACGCCGAAGACGTTGCCCGATGCGGCGAACTCGGGGTTGTTGTCGAACGGATTGCCGCGGGTGATGTTCGAATAGGTGTTGAAGCCGATAGCGTTGCCGGCATTGGTCAGGGCGGAGTCGACCACGCTTTCCTTTGCGCAGCCGGCCAGTGCGAAGGCCGCCAGAGCGATGAGAACAGATCTTTTCATTTTTTTCTTTTTTTTATGGTGTTTGTAAAATCATGTTTCGTCGGTTATATCGGGATGTCGACATCGATGTCCTCCCATTCCTCCAGGTCGGGGTCGAAGGCGCCGTCGCCGTTGCCGATCACCTCGGGAAGTTCGATCTCCACCTCGATATGGATGATCTTGTGCGTCGCGCCCTGCGTCACGCGGATGGCATCGGTGACATCGAGCGAGACGGGATGTTTTTCGCCGTTGAGCAGCACGAACTCCATCTCCATCAGGTAGCGCACGCCCGTCTCCTCGTGCAGGCCGAACGTCGCCAGCTGTCTGGTGATGGTGCCGTTGCGCGGGTCTTCCGCATCGAAGCAGCGGTTGTTCAGCACGAACTCGTGGCAGACCTGCAGCGAATGCGGCTTGTCCGAATCGAGGTAATAGCCGCCCGAAAGATTCTTCAGGTGGGTGCGGGGCGCCCCCGCGGCATATTTGAGCCCCTTGACATGCACCCTGATGTCGGCCACCGAGATGATGCGGGTCGGAGCAGTCTGATAAACTGCCGCCGGGGCGGGTTCCATGCCGTGGGGTTTGGTCCGGAAATATTCGATCATCTTGCGGGTCACCTCGATATTTCGGACTACGCTTCCGGCCACCGTGTCGGGCTCCCCGATGAAGGATTCCGCTCGGGTGCCGCCGCCGAGCGACGTGAAGTTGGGGGACACCGCCCTGCCCATCAGGGCGAAGGTCTCCAGCCGGTCGGTTCCCGCGCTTTCGATATTCCTGTATTCATCCAGCGTATTGTTCAGCACGACAACACTATAGGAGCCTTCGGGCAGTGAGAGGTCCGCTTTCCGGGAGTCGTTGCTCCGGACCACGTCGAAAGCCGCGCCGTTGCGGTCGAACACGAATGCCGAAACGCCGTTGGGCGTCAGCCGCGCCGGAGTCCAGTCGGCCTCGATACGGACGGTGGCGCGGTCGACGGTGGCATAATAAAGGTCGTCGCGCCGGCAGGAGGAGAGCGCCAGAACGCCTGCAAGAGCCGATATAATCAGTATGTTTTTCATTTTGCAACCTCCTTTTTTCTGTAATGCAACAGCCATACCAGCGAAATCCGCGCCCTCGTAGGACCGATCCAGTTCAGCCGACGGGTCTCCCACGGGTAACGGACGACCTTGATGTCGCCGTACTTCGTGTCGCGCACACGGTCGTAGGCCTCATAGTTCGAACGCAGGTAACCGACTCCCAACGTGTATTCCATACGCAGGCTGCGGCTGCGTCCGATGCGGTGCGCATAGCCCAAGCTCAGCCCGGCATCGAAGAAGTCGCCCTGGGAACCGTCGTCGTTGAAGACCTGAAAGTCGAATTTTCCGCCGCCGCCGTACAAGCCGAGGTGCCAGCCCGTCATGACATCTCGTTTGGCGCGATCGCCCAGCCAATATCTTATTTCGCCATGTCCTGCCAGAAGCTGCATCGTCAGGTCCGACTTGTTGCTCCGCCACCACGGGAACATCCACTCCCCGGCAACGGACCAGCGTTTGCCCATCGGGACTTCGAGCTCGACGTTGAGCGCCGAGGCCAGGTCGAAGAGCAGGTTGCTCTTCACGGCCAGCAGGGGCTTGCGGACGAACGTCGGTTCCATGGCCGGCGACTCCGGAACGGGTTGCGGAGCCGGCATCTGCACGGTGTCTGGTTCTACGACCGGTCCGGGTTCTGACTCGGGTTCCGGCTCGACCGTCGGTTCGGGCGCATGGGGAACCGACTGGAACACGATGATGCAGGTTGCGCCGGCCCGCAGATAACGCAGATGGTTGTTTACGATGTGCCGCCATGCCGCACCGTCGCCCACCTGTTTTAGCCGCCACTCTTTGGTCGCGGAGTCAACGTCCGAATTGATGATCTCCAGAACTCGCGCCCGATGGGGACATCGGTCGTCATCGGCAATCCGTTGGGCCAGTCCCGCCCAATCTTCGCCGATAGAACATATCTGCACCCTCTCTCGCACGATGTCGGGATGCTTCCAATACACATAAGTGCGCGTAGCCCGAGCCCGTTCTTCCGCGAGTTTGATGTTGCGTTCCAACATGCCCTCGGGAGATGCCGACGCGATGATGACAATGGAATCGAGATTATCCCTGACTTCCGGTCTGTTAAGCATGGTGTCGAGTTTGGCGAGCGACTCCTCGTTTGTCAGATACTTCTTTTCGAGCAGAGACCGGTCGAAACGGAAATACAGACGAATGATCACGCTCGTATCCCTCCGCAGGGATAAATCGGATACGGCATGTTGCGCATGGCTGTCATTCAGACAACAAACGCACGCCAGCATCAATAAGAATATCTTCCGTCGCAACTCCATTGGACCTGTTTCGATAAAGTTTCTAAAAAATTCCAATCCGTCTCTGCCTTTGAGTTTTTCCTCCGCTCTTTTTTCATTTTTGTAGCCCCGCATGACGAACCAGCGAGCGGTCGTGACTTCTTCTATATTGCGCGAAGCGATATCCATTCATGTTTATTATTTTTCAATCAGGACTCATACCCTTAGTCCATGCCAATAGGGGTATTAATATGTATTACAATCGTTTATATCACCCCTCCCGGAATATCAATCATCTATTCCGTAAATCCGTAAAAAGATATTCTGCTCGTTTTACGCCCTTTCTCTCCGCAAGAGAAAGAGCGATGGATATAATATGTAACTATCTGGTAAACAAACGGAAATCACACTCAACGGGCGGTTTATTTATATAACATTGTTGGATAAAAACCTTTCGGCGAGTTCAGCAGCCGAAAATTTCATCCGTTTTATACCGTTATTTCCATTAAATTACATAACTTTGTGTTTGTCAATATTTCTCTTGCGGAGAGAAGCAGTCTGTTTCACAACATTTTATCTTTCTACTCTCCCTATCAATCAATCGAAATCATCCATCGGAAATGTCTCTCTGCTCCATTTTTACCGGTTGCAGGCCGTTTGCGATTTCCTTGGGCGGATTCCGTCTGCCGATACATCTCTTCATGAGAGAAATAGCGAAATGATTAGCGTTTATTCCCAGCGCCCTACGCACGAAAGCCTCCGAATCAGTTCAACAAATTCTCCTGATTGTTTAACATTTCGAATTGAAATGACCGGGATAATTTTATTTTTCACCGAATTCTGTTGCCGTATTTCATATTTTTCATAACTTTGCGGCAGTGAGATATTTCTCTCATGAAGAGAAGTTGCATCTATCGGTCAATCCGTTAAATGCTATTTCGAGGATTTAGCCGTCGTTTATTTCTTCAATTATCACTACCGAACCACCGATTCCTTCCGGAGAGAGATTTTCCGGTGGATTGATCCGTCGGAAAAAATATCTCTTTCAAGAATAAGCCTTGAAAGAGATTTCCGAATGAAAGCCGGCTGAACAAAAATCTTTGTACGACTACAATGCTTTCAGAATTCGGCTGTTAGCCTTGTCCACAGCCGATGTGTCCAAAGAGGCGAGATAGATTCGCGTGGTTTTCTCCGAATCATGTCCCATCGCCTCGCTGATGATCGCGAGCGGAATGTTCCTGTCCTTGGCGATGGAAGCCCACCCGTGGCGGGCGACATAGCTGGTCAAGGGTATGTCCAGTCCCAACTGCTCGCCTAATTTTTTCAATTTGTCATTGACCAGATGCGCCGCATTCTTGTACTGCCGGCGAGCGTCGGCATGCATGTCCCGAATTACCGGCAGCAGATAAGGAGTGGCGTTCGTATCATATTTATCGACGATCTCCTGCATGGGTTTTTCCCATTTGACGAACAACTGCTGTCCCGTTTTCTGCCTGCGGTAAGAGAGTATGCCGTTTTGCAGATCTTTCTTCTTCAGGTAAGCCATGTCGATGAACGACATTCCCCGGGTGTAGAATGAGAACATGAAAATGTCGCGGGCGAAATCCATCGCCGGAAACAGTGCCAAATCCATATCCCGGATCTGGCGGATGACTTTCAGGGGTACCGCCCGCTTAACAGTTTTGCCAATGCCCGTGTAGACATACTTGAACGGATCGCGCTGCACGGTCATTTTCTTCTCAACGGCCCGGTTATAAATGGCTCGCAGTCCCCGCATATAGTAAGAGGAGGTATTCGGGCATACGCCCCTCGATTTGAGATAAGTCTCGTATTCGATCATCAGGTCGGAGTCCATCTCATCCCAAGACACCTCGGTATTCCTGCGGAAACGCCCGAAGCTGTTCAAGACGGTCGTGTAGCGTTCGCCCGTGCGAATTTTCCCGATCTGTCTCAACTGCCCGACAAGACTCCGGGCGAAAGAGAAAAAGCCCCCGGTATCCGAAGGCGTAAGATAACGTGCGACCACATCCCCGGCCGTATAACTTTCGCCCGTATGTTCCAACCGGGCGATAATGCGCTCCAGGCGGGCGGTGTCTTCCACGATCCGGCTTTTCAATGCGACAAGGTAAGCGTGTCGGGGCCCTTTGCAATCCGGCCGGAGCAATCCTGCACGCAGAGCGGCCCATTCCGACGGTAACAGTTTATGGCCGCTGTTGATCTGTCGGGTTACACGGTTATGGATGATCTGATAATACAGTCGGCCTTCACGATCCGCAACGGACGAGGCCCGGAATTTTACTTTTACGCTTGCCATACGTTTGTTGTTGTTAAAGTTGCCGGGCCAAGGTAACGAGCAAGCGTACAATTCTATATTGGAATCCGATAACGCTGCCGGTCGGGCGACAATCCAACTCTTATATTCGCAATCGCTCCTTAGCCTGTTTTGCAAGGTTGAGAATCTCAAGACTCAGAGCTTTCAGCTCGCGGGTCCGTTGCTCCAGCATAGCGATCTGATGCGGGATAGCAACGTTGGAAAAGTGTGCGTTGATGGCTTTTACAATCTGGTTATAGTTGTTCCCGAACTTTTGAAATTGGAAATAAAAATCATTCAGCCGGGCGATAAACTGCGTCTTTGACGGGTCGCGTTTGATGACGACGAACTCTTCGGCGAAGATGCGTTTGACGATAAACCGACTGCGGTTATGCTCAAGTCCGGCTTTGCAGAGCAACTCGTTGAAGCGGATGTTTTGCTCTTCATTGAGCCGGAAGGAGTATTTATAACTCGGAGTTCGAAATTGTTGTGTGTGTTTTCGGTCGGTATTCATGACATCGGTTAAAAAGGCGTTCGACTCGGGAGCGATCCCGGCCTCGCAGAGCGAGCACCTTTCGTATGCCGAAAAATTTTTCGGCATACAAAGGTACAGCTCGCTGTTTTCTGGCGAAAACAAAAATCCGCGGCGAAAGATTTTTTGTGAGAACTTTGAAAAGCCTCCGCTACGGCCTCCAAGGGCGGGTCTGTTCCCGGTGCAATATTACAACCGTGCGGGCGCCAAAACAAACCCTCGGTGCGGACTGGAGCGGTCTGGAGCGGACATCGGAACCGAGGTATTTCAATCGGTTGTATCTTGCAGCATGAAAGGTCGGTTTTCTTGTTCCGTTCATTATTCCGATATAAACCGCGTGAAATAGAAAACGGTATTTTGAATGGTTTAAAACATAAAACCAAACATACATGCTTTACGACTGCAAAACGAACAATCAATCTCAAAAACGTTGTACCATGGATTCATTCAAAGAAAAAGACAAACTCGCACTGAAACCTTCAAAGCGTCCCCGTATCGAGGTCGATGAAGAGATGGTGCGCCGTATAATCGCCGGACTGGCCCCTTTGGATTCGCCAGTCGTCCGCCGGATTCCCGAACCGAAAGAGGAAGATACGGACGCTTCCGAGGAAAACACATCGGAAACTCCATCCGAAGCACCGGTATCGACTGCTGAAAAAACAGATGTCGACACCCAAACGACTACTGTAAAGGAGCCTGCCGGATTCCGGCGTAAAAAAATTTTGCTGCCCGATTTCGAACAGACCTTCTTCGCACCGGTGGATTGCCGTAACCGCTCTGCGATCTATGTCAGCGCCCAAACCAAGCACAAAGTATCGGAAATACTCCACCTGCTGGGAAACGATAATACAAGATTAACGGCCTTGGTCGACAATATGCTGCGCTTTGTAATTGGAATTTACCGTGACGAGCTGAATTATCTCCACGAAAAGAAGAACGACGGACGCCCGTTCTGACGCGATGCGGACGGGATGAATATGCCGGTGTCCGCAGTCCGTAGCTCAGAGAATCCTCACCGGATTGCCCGGTACACCCTTTTCACGAAGCATATTCATTCTATGTGGAGATCGTTGCCCGGAAATTGCATATGCGGAATAAAATGCGTACATTTGTATTAGTTATTTCCTTTCCATTATGATTCTCTTCAACAGATACGAACAGAACAAGGGCAAATACCATATCTCTCCGACGTTGCTTTGGGAATACGACCTGCGGCATTTCGACTGGCAGCAGGCCCGCAGCATCGTCGTACAGCGTGTGATCGAGCGCGGCTGTGCAGAGGACTATTTCGCGGCATTCGACCTGTACGGGGGCATTGCGGGCTTCCGCGAGATTCTCCGTGAGGTTTCCACACTCTCGGACAAAGACATGAATTTCGTATGCACATTTTTCAATCTTAAAAAAGAAGAACTTCGATGCTATACACGCAGACTGTTGCGCCGGAAACTCTTGAGCTGCTGAAACGGCTGGAATCCGAGCCGTTTATGGACTCTTTCAGTCTGGCCGGCGGAACGGCTTTAGCCCTTTATTTAGGCCATCGGGTCAGTGTCGACCTCGATTTGTTCACCCCCGAATCTTTCGATGAAAAGCAGTTGGAGTTTTCCTTACGGCACAAATATGGCTTCCAAACCAAATTTACAGCGCAACATACTCTGAAAGGTACGATCGGCGGGGTGAAGATCGACTGTATCGCACATCGGTATAAATCTCTGAGACCTCCCCATATGGAATCGGGATTGCGGCTCTATGACATGGAAGACATTATCGCCATGAAACTCGCGGCGATCTCCGATGACGGCTCCCGGTTAAAGGATTTCATAGATATGGCATTCCTTTCGACCCGTTTTTCGCTGGACTCCATGCTCCGTTGTTTCGAACGCAAATTCCCCTTTTCGAATGTATTGGGCCCGGTGAAAGGCCTCTTATATTTCGATGACATCAACTTCGGGGAGAAGGTCTTCATTCCCGCTTACGAATATTCCTGGGAGAATATCGCGCTAAGACTCCGGGATATGTCTTTGCAGCAAGACCATGTTTTCGACACTGCACCTCTGGCCCGGCACAAAGATTGCCGGGAGGAAAAAGTGCCCGAAGACAATGATACGCCGGGTCAGAAACACGGACGCCGAAGGTAGCGTACCTTGGCGGGCAGTCATTTCTTCGCGGCGTTTCTGGGCATGCCGGGAATCGGGTTGGCGGTAAGAATTTTGTAATATTTCACACCGTCGACCACGACGGGTTCTTTTGCGACGAGGTAGCGCACGGAGAAACATTCCGCTTTTGCCAGCGCGAGGAGCTTCGAGGCCAGACATACGTTCGAGAACTCCACGCCTCCGGTCAGCCGCTTCGTCGCGGCGTTTTTCCCGGGACGGTCTCCGCGGAGCCGGAATCCCTCCTCGTGCTGCGTCCTGCACAGGTACCAATCCTTGGGGTTCTGCTCGTCGTTGGCCAGATTGAGCCTGCAGCCGTCGCGCAGTTCCATCTCTGCGGTCAGCGCTCCCGAAAGATAGATATACCCGTGGCGGTTTACGCGGATCGTCCTGCGCTGGGCGTACGTCGCGGGCGAACAGCTGTTCGCTTTGTTCCAGATAATGAGTTTCATTGCAAATAAGATTTTTAGATTGAACATTCGGTTTTCGCCGTGATACCCGGCTCCGTCACACGCTATGCGTCACGCTGACGGGCGGCTTCGTTTTCCGCGGAGCCTTCGGCGAAAGAAAGGGCTCCGGGTGTTCGTGTACCCACGAAAAATCGAAAGGGCTAAAAGGCTCTGTTTTAGCTGACCCGGAAAGCGTTCTGCCTGTCCGGCAAGATTCTCTTTCCGCGGCCTTCTTCGCTTTTTCCGGGTTTATCCGGCATAGGGAGATTCGGCCGCGGCGGGCCTATGGCTTCGCCGTGCGAAACGTCGGTTTGCGCGCACGGCCTGCACGACGGCCTTCACCTCGCGGGCGGCCCGCGAGGGTGTCGTCCCGGCATACTGCGCCAGCAGGCGGTAACTGCACGGACGAGGGGACTCGTAATAGCGCAGCAGGAAGAGGCGGCAGACCTCGTGCGGGAAGCTGCGGCGTATGAACGCCAGAATGTCCAGCACCAGCCGCTCGCAGGCTCCGAGTTCTTCTTCCGGAACCGTAGGGCCTTCGTCGCACAGCCGCAGAAAGAAACCCGTGCCGGGATGGACATCGCGCCGCGGGGTGCGGTGCCTGTGCAGTACGGCATGGCGGTAACAGGCGCGGAAATAGGCTTCGAAGTCGGCGATGCCCCCGACGGAGCATAAAGCCTTCTCCCGCACCAGCAGGTAGGTGTCGTGGAAGGCGTCCTCGTCGAGGTCGTAATAGGAAAGACGTTCCCGGAGCCGCATGTAGCAGGCCGAGAACCAGACGTTGAAATACACTGCATCCTGTGACATAAGCAGAAGAATTTTGAAGATTGAACATTTATTTTGTTTTCAGGGGTTATCCATGTAATCCCTATAACTCATATGCCCCCGCAGGCCGGCTGTGTCGCTTCGGACAGTCCGGCCGGGAATACGCAGGCAGACCCGGAAGACGGGGCATGCGGCGCCGCTGTCGGGGCATCCGCACGCCGGGGTGTATCGGGCTACTTTGAGGGTGAGCGTTTCGACAGTCGGTGCGGTGCCGGAATACAAGGCCATATCGACCCGGATGTTTGGAGCAGCAAGTCGTATTCGACCGGAGATTCCGTAAATGCCCCTTTCGGCGATGGATAGCGTCACGACATATCCGGATTCGTAAAGCCGGAAGTTCCTGTCGGTTATGTGGAAGCAGACCGGGACGGACAGACCTCGGCCGTACATCTTTCGGCTGCCGGAGAAAAGCGCAAATTCCGGACGAAACGGCGACAACCGATCGTTTGCTGGCATATGCCTGATCGCTTAACTGCGGACGTTATCCGGCACGGGATTGCGAATCGGCTTTTTGCGGGTTCTTTGCAGATGCCACTTCCCGTCGTGGCAGACAGCGGTATATTCTTGTTGGGGAATAGCGCCCCGATAGGTGTCATGCCGGGCCGTCCGGCGGCCGACGGGGCGTTCAAAATGTCGATGGCAGCACGGATGCTGGCGGACTGTCCCAGACTGCGGGAACAGGAAGAATCGAAGATTTCAATCATAACGACAGGTTTCAGAGCGTACGTTTGTACAAGGTGAAAAGGATGATTGTGTGAGTCCGGCCGGCATGGGCGACGGATATAAAGCTGTTATAGTCCGTATATGTCTTCGGGCCGGATGCATATCCCTGAAATTGAAAATCACCCCTGTCAGAGCTTGTTCTGACAGGGGTGAAATCGTAAAATTCGGACTTGTTTAATCCGTTCGGGGATTGTTACTCGGCTATGCCGCGGATTTCAGCAGCTCCGGCACCCGGGTATCGGGTTCGATCTCCGGATCTGCGGGGATAAGCTGCGGCACTTGTTGCGGATCGTACGGAATCGGATCCGGAATCTCCACGATGCTCCGCATTGGTACCGTTCCTTGCGAAGATGCGGGCGTCGGAGCCGGCAGTGCCGTCATCCGTGTCGGGTGTCGGTGTGATGTCCTTCGAACTTTCGACATGACTTGAATACAGTTTTTACCGTGTGTCTCACGTTTCTGTGCCTGCCGATCTCTATCGTATGATCGTACTGGCGGATGAATAAAATTGGATTGCGGGGCTTTCCGTCCCGAACGGGTCGGTTGCCTCGGGAAGAGTCGCAATCCCGCGACGCCGGCCCCGGGGCGGAAAAATACCGCAGACTGCGGCGAGGACGATTTTTCCGACACGCGGACGGCGGGGAAGGCTCTGCCGACCCTTCGCGGGATTAACTTAACCGGGGCAACCGACGCGGGATGAAATTTTCCTTTTCGCTCTTATACCATATGAAGTCCTGAGAGGAATCTCACGCCCTCGTCCAAGATAAGATACTGACTAAGCGAGCAGTTTTCGACGGGTTTCGCCCCGATCTCCACATTGCCGTAAATTCGTACGATGGGATTTGGAGTTGTGGATGCTCGCAGAGGCAGAGATTACGGAGAGAAAACCATACGAAACGTATCGTTCCGGAGCAGATGCCAATCAATGGAAACGGGCACCGTTTCACAACGAGGCCCGCTCCGAAAAATTCCAAATTGAAATCTGTAGTTGAGTTCAGGGAGTTTCGGGAATAACACTCGAAGATAACTCTTTTTCCCGAATCGGCAAACTTGGCTCCTATGCGTTCGCACAATTTCTGCCGATCGCTTCCGGGTTATGGGAACCCGGTGCTGCCCACCGGCCTACTGTGCGACCCTGAAGATACCGTTCAGTTTCTCGCTCAACGCCGCCATATCCCGGCCGATCTTGTCGTTAGTGATGCGCGCATAGATTTGAGTCGTGGTGATCCGTTTATGTCCCAGCATCTTGCTGACCGTTTCCAGAGGTACGCCCTGCGAGAGCGTGACCGTCGTGGCGAAGGTATGACGCGCCATGTGGATCGTCGGATTGAACGACAGACCGGCATGTCTGGCAACATGCCTCAGTGACATGTTCAGCGTCTTATGGGTGCCTTTGAGCGGAAAGACCCGGTCGCCCGCAAGGTGCATCTCCTTATAACGCTCGTAGAGCATTTCGGCGACGGGAAGGAGTTTCACACGGAACTGCGTACCTGTTTTCTGACGCCTGTCGATGATCCACCGCTCCCCGTTATCGTCCGTATGGATGTCCGCATGGGTGAGTTTCACTACGTCTGCGTGGCTCAGTCCCGTAAAGGCGCAGAAGACGAAGGCGTCACGGTTGATGCCCGTCCGGTAGTTGGGAAGCCTGACATCCATCACGGCCTGCAATTCCGAAGCCGAGAGGTAGCGACGTTCCGAGTACTCCGCTTTGACATAGAACCCCGCGAAAGGGTCGGCGGCAATCCAGTTGTTCTTATAGGCCGTATAGGTCATCAACTTCAGCTTCTTGATGGTCGAATGGATCGTCCCGGAACGCATCCCTTGTACCGAGGAGAGGTAGACCACGAACTTTTCGATGAAATCCCGCTTCAGTTCTTTGAACGCAATATCCTTGACATGGTATTCGTATTCGAGGAAGGAGGCAAGGCGGTTACGGCGTTTGCGGTAATTATCATAGCTCGAATAGGCGCGGTCTTTGCCCACGCGCTTGCGGAAATCTGCGAGGTATTCGTCGAAGGTCTGCAACAGCAGGCGGCAATCGTCGCCCGTACCGAGGAAGGCATTGCGGACTTTTTCGGCCGTGACATACGAATCCCGGTCGCAGAGACGTTGGTACTGCTTGCCGATATTGGTTTTGATATTTTCCAGCTTTTCATTGATGCGCTGGGCTTCGAGGCTCTTACCGGAAGCCTTGTTCGCCTTGGCATCCCAGAGGGAAGAACGAACGGTGAGTTTGCAGCTGAACTGCGACATCGTGCCGTTGATCGTAATACGGCCCATAATGGGAACCTGACCCGATTTCTCGGACTGCCTTTTTACATAGAAAAGGACTTTGAAAGTACTGCGTTGCATGATAACTTGAACTTTGAGGGTTTGTTAAACGTTAAGTCAAGTTATTTGTTATGCGGAAATTCAATGCAACGAACTGAAAACGACTGCCTTAAATGCAAATAAAAGCATTTCGGGCAGGTAACGGATAAGTAACACAACTCACCGTTAAACCTGCCCGATTTTGCAATTCTATTGCTCGGAGCATATGCAGAACAGAGAATTAAATATCTGAAAACATGATATTTACTCTTTTCTACACTTTCGTTTTCCTACAAATACCGAACCACAGTGGGTTTCGGCCTTTTCGAATATATGGCGGGGCGCATCGCACCCCTTGGTGACAGATTACTCGCCCAGCGCGAAACGCTTGTAAGCGACAACCGTAGCCTCCTTGTCCGCCTTGTGGATGAACTCGGCGATCGTCTCCTTTTCGCCTACCACCGGCTGGTTCAGCAGCGTGTTCTCCTCGAAGAACTTGCGCATCTTACCCTCGGCGATCTTCTCGAGGATAGCCTCGGGCTTGTTGGCGTTCTTGGGATCCTGCTTCATGGCCTCGACGGCGATCTTACGCTCGTGCTCCACGATCTCCGCGGGGCAGTCGGCCTCCGAAATCGAAACCGGAGCCATCGCCGTAGCCTGCATGGCAACGGTGTGGGCGACCTCGGCGGGAACCTCCTTGTTGAAACCGAGGATCGTGCCGAGCTTCTTGTTGAAGTGCACGTAAGCGGCGCAATAGGGAGCCTCGATGCGGGCATAGTATGCCAGTTCGATCTTCTCGCCCGTCTGTCCCGATTTCTCGGTCACCATCTCCTCGACGGTGTGGCCTTCGTCATTCTTCGAGGCCATCAGGGCGTCGCGGTCTGCGGCGTCGTTCTTTACGGCAACCTCCAGCATCGCGTTGGCCGATGCGGTATATTCTGCATTCTGAGCCACGAAATCGGTCTCGCAGGCCAGGCAGAGAAGGTAAGCCTTCTGGCCTACGATCTTCGTAACGACGACACCCTCGGTAGCGGTGCGGTCGGCGCGCTTGGCAACGACGAGCTTGCCTTTCTCGCGGATAATGTCCTGAGCACGTGCAAAGTCACCTTCGGCCTCGATCAGGGCATTCTTGCAGTCCATCATACCGGCACCGGTCATCTTGCGGAGCTTCATTACATCAGCAGCTTTGATTTCCATAATAATTTTCCTTTCTTTTTATTGTTAATTGATTTCCCCAAAAAGGCGATTACTCGGCCTTGGCCTCGGCTGCAGCCTCTTCGGCTGCTGCTTCGGCTACAGCTTCAACTGCTGCTTCAACTGCGGGCTCCTCGAACGGAGTCTCCACAGCTGCGACGACCTCGGCTACGGCGGCCTGCTCGGCATCGATAGCGGCCTTCACGGCCTTCTTGATGCGGGGCTTGCCCTCCTTCTTCACGGGAGCGTCGGCACCTGCCTCAGCCTCCTGGGCTTCCTTCTCCTTTTCGAGCTTACGCTCCTCGGTACCCTCGGCGATTGCGGCGCACATGGCTTCGAGCACCACGGCAATCGACTTGGTAGCATCGTCATTTGCAGGTATAACGTAATCAATGTCGGTCGGATCACAACAAGTATCTACCATTGCAAATACGGGGATGCTCAGGCGTTTTGCCTCCCTTACGGCGTTGGCCTCCTTCTGCACGTCGACGACGAACAGGGCGGCCGGCAGGCGCGTCAGGTCGGCGATCGAGCCGAGGTTCTTCTCGAGCTTCGCGCGCTGGCGGGAAATCTGGAGCTTCTCACGCTTGGAGAAGTTATCGAACGTGCCGTCGCTATTCATCTTGTCGATGGTAGCCATTTTCTTGACGGCTTTACGTATGGTGGGGAAGTTTGTCAGCATACCGCCTGCCCAACGCTCTGTGACGTAAGGCATACCGACGGCTGCCACCTTTTCGGCAACAATATCCTTGGCTTGTTTCTTCGTGGCTACGAACAGCACGCGGCGGCCGCTCTTGGCGATCTGCTTGATGGCTGCGGCAGCCTCATCGATCTTGAGCACGGTCTTGTGCAGGTCGATGATGTGGATGCCGTTCTTCTCCATGAAGATGTAAGGAGCCATTTTGGGGTTCCACTTACGCTTCAGGTGACCGAAGTGTGCGCCGGCTTCCAATAATGTATTAAAATCTGTACGTGACATTTTAATTCAATCGTGTTTGTTAATTTTAATTCTCTTTTCTTCAACCCGACGGGTAGCGGCCTGGCCGATCCCACGGGTTTTCCGCGGCGGGGCAACCTGAAAGTAATACGCGTATAGATAATATAGGTAGTCTTTCCGGTTTGTAACCCGCACCGTGCTTGCCGAAATCCGGTCGTGCGATTAACGCTTGCTGAACTGGAACTTGCGGCGTGCTCCGGGCTGACCGGGCTTCTTACGCTCAACCTCGCGGGGATCGCGCGTGAGGAACCCGGCCTTTTTCAGTGCCGGACGCATCTCAGCGTCGATTTCGCACAATGCGCGTGCGATGCCCAAGCGAGCAGCCGAAGCCTGTCCCGTAATACCACCGCCATCGAGGTTGATGACGATGTCGTAATTCTCCACCGTGTTGGTAGCCAGCAGCGGCTGCTTCACCTGGTACTGGAGAATTTCGAGCGGGAAGTAAACTTCAAGCGCCTTGCGGTTGATTGTAATCTGACCCTTACCCGGCTTCACGTATACGCGAGCCACAGCGGCCTTACGACGACCTACGGTGTTTACAACTTCCATAACTCTTACTTAATCTCGTTTAACTTAATGGTCTTCGGGTTCTGCGCTGCGTGCGGATGCTCCGTGCCGGCATATACCTTCAGGTTTCTGAGCAGCGCGGCGCCCAGACGGGTGCGGGGCAGCATGCCCTTGACTGCTTTTTCGACGATGAACGTCGGTTTCTTGGCCAGATAGTCGGCAGGCGTAGCGAAACGCTGGCCGCCGGGGTATCCGGTGTGACGCGTGTAGACCTTGTCGGTCATTTTTTTGCCCGTGAGCTTCACCTTGTCCGCGTTGATGACGATGACGTAGTCACCGCAGTCCACGTGGGGCGTGTAGCTGGGCTTGTTCTTGCCTCGGAGGATCTTCGCGATCTGCGATGCAAGACGTCCCAATACCTCATCCGCAGCGTCGATGACGACCCATTCCTTGGTCACCGTCGAAGCATTGGCCGAGATAGTCTTGTAGCTTAATGAATCCACTGTGTTTTACGTTTAATTTAACTTGTTTGTAATCCGTTCCCCGCACTTTACGGGTGCGCAAAGGTACTAAAAAGTTTTCGTTCTGCAAAATAATACGGATTAAAAACGAGAATAGTCATCAACGCCGACCCGGACTTCCCGTCCCGGGACGGACGGTCGCACCGGCTGCCCGGCAGGCCGGGTTCTGTCCAGCCGGAAAATCAACGGAAGCGTATACCTCACCTGCACCGGTTCACCGTTCCCGAGCCGTCCGGGTTCCCACTTGGGCGACAGGGTGAGCACCCGCCCTACTTCCCGGATCAGGGCCAGATTCAGTCCCTGCTCCACGACGATTTCGGACAGCGTCCCGTCCTTTTCGACAATGAACGTCACTACAATGTCGTCTTCGACTTCATCCTCGAGCGCCTCCCGGGGATATTTCAGGTTCTCCATCACCCATTTGCGGAAACTTTGCAGATCCCCGCCCTGAAATAGCGGCATCCGTTCCAGTTCCCCGGCCACATCCTCCTCCAACGGAATTCCATCCGACAGCCCCGCCGCGAGCGAATCCGCGGCCGTAGGCACCGCCAACTGGATATTGACGGGCATTACCAGTTTCGTGCGCACCGCAACGTTCCCCAGGCGTCCGGGAGTCCACCGCGGTGCGGAGGCGAGCACACGCAGGACTTCGGCCGAGCATCGTTCGTCCGTCGAACTGACCACTTCCGGCTCCTCGACCGCCCCTTGCCTGCCGACGACGAACGACACGACCAGGCGCGCCTCGACCCCCTCGCGGAACATCTCCCCGCCGAAACAAAGATGCCGGAACACCCAGTCCCGGAAAGCGAGCACGTCGCCCCCCTGGAACCGGGGAGGCTCGTCCACGCGCAGGTAAACAGTCCGGCCGGAAGCGGCGGTATCCAGCCTTACCACGGCGGAAGAATCCGGCAGGATGGCCGGATGTGCCGCAGCGCTGCCCGCAAAGTACGGGAGCGCAGCAAGGAGAAAAAAGAATCGGGTCATTTTCAAATGGATTCGGGTAGACGATCCCTGCAAACATACGATTTTATATCCGGAATTACAAATCGAACGGGCAGGCAGGCGGGAACGCGGCCGCGGGTCAGCGACCGCTACGGGAACGTCCGCGGGCATGGCGGACGACCTCGTAGCGTCCCGCCGAATCGGTCACGAGCCGGTGCACGCCGGGGTCGTCGGGCAGGTAGCGCACCACGACCGAATCGCCGATGCGGGCCGTATGGAGGTTCTCTTTTTTGCGCACCTTACCGGTGTACGTTTGTCCGCCGACCACATAACGGTAATCGAAGTAACAGACCGTATGTTTCCCGCGGTAACGACGGCTGCGGGGCCTGTACCCGACGAATTCAGCCCGTGAAGAGCTGCCTGTCAGCACGGCCTTCGTCTCGACGCCTTCCGCCTGCAACCTCCCGGAGATATGCCCCGACCGGAGGAGAGCCGCCCCGAGCAGGGCAGCCGGCACGCAGAGAAAAGCAATGATCCATTTACCTCGGCTCATAATTCAGGAATCAGTCCGGACGAAAATACGAAAAACGAGGAACGGATGCCGTACAACGACGGCTCCACCTGCGTAACGTTCCCGAGCGTGTCGATGACGAAGCTAACGAGGATACGCCCCTGCTCGCCCCGGTCGAAGGCCTCGCGGGGATAGCGGATATTGCGGTACACCCAGGCACGGAACTCCGTGAGGTCTCCGCCCATAAAGGTCGGATATTGTTCTAAACCCGTGTGGAAGACGCACTCCCCGGCCTCGGAATCCTGTGCCGCAGCCCCCTGCGACACACACAAGGCAAGCAACCATACACACCATTTTTTCATAGTCAATGTTTTTTCACCGGATACAAGCGGATCGGATTTTTCATAAAGATACAAAAAAATCGCACTGTTGTCCAATAAAACGCATCCGGCAACAAAAAAAAACGGCATGAAGAGGGAGAGCGTGACGGGAGCCGGAGACCCCGGCGAGGGAGTCCCTACGGGGGCGGAAGAGCGGCGCCGACTGCCTGCAAAAACCCGGCACGACCACTCACAAAAAAGGCGGGCTCCGAAAACCGGAGCCCGCCCCTGTCGCGGACGGCACTTCAGCCGCCCGGCGTAGTATTATCCGAGGAACGACAGCAGGATACCCGCAGCGACGGCCGAACCGACCACGCCGGCCACGTTGGGCCCCATGGCGTGCATCAGCAGGTAGTTCGAAGGGTTCTCCTTCTGGCCTTCGGTCTGCGATACGCGGGCAGCCATCGGGACTGCCGAAACGCCTGCCGAACCGATCAGCGGGTTGATCTTGTTCCCGTCCTTGCTGAATACGTTCATCAGCTTGGCCAGCAACAGGCCGCCGGCCGTACCCATGGCGAACGCCACGACGCCCAGCACGAGGATCCCCAGCGTACGGAAGTTCAGGAACGCCTCGGCCGTAGCCGTAGCGCCGACCGTGAGGCCGAGGAAAATCACCACGATGTTCATCAGCTCGTTCTGCACCGTCTTGCTCAGACGGTCTACCACGCCGCACTCCTTCATCAGGTTACCCAGCATGAGGCAGCCGATCAGCGGCGCCGCACTCGGCAGCAGCAGCGAGATAATCACGGCGATGATCAGCGGAAAGAGGATGCGCTCCAGTTTCGACACCGGGCGCAGCGTACGCATTTTGATACCACGCTCCTTCTTGTTGGTCAGCGCGCGCATGATGGGCGGCTGGATCACCGGCACGAGCGCCATGTAGGAATAAGCCGCCACAGCGATCGGGCCCAGCAGTTCGGGGGCGAGCATCGAGGTGAGGTAGATGGCCGTCGGGCCGTCCGCACCGCCGATGATACCGATGGAACCGGCCTGGGCGGGCGTGAAGCCCAGGGCGTAAGCGCCGAGGAACGTCGCGAAGATGCCGATCTGCGCGGCGGCGCCGAGCAGGAAGCTCTTCGGGTTGGCGATCAGCGGGCCGAAATCGGTCATCGCCCCCACGCCGACGAAGATCAGGCAGGGGTAGATACCGAGCTTCACACCCAGGTAGAGGTAGTCGAGCAGTCCGGCGTTAGCCACGAAAATATCCCAGTGGACATGTCCGTCGGCGAAAAGCTCGGTATGGTACAGGTTCGCACCGGGCAGGTTGGTGAGCAGCATGCCGAAGGCGATGGTGAACAGCAACAGCGGTTCGAACTTGTGCCTGATAGCCAGGTAGAGCAGGAAGAATGCCACACAGATCATGGCGACGCTCCCCCAGCCCATCTCGGAGAAGAAACCCGCGATACCGGTCGAACCGGCGAAATTACGCAGGCTGTCCCATACGAAGTCAGCGTTCGAGGTTAGCATTGTCAGCATAGGGCTATTCGATAACGATCAGGTTATCGCCTTCCATAACCGTAGCGCCCTGCTGGATGCAGACCTCCTTGACTACACCGGCACGGTCGGCGTCGATATTGTTCTCCATCTTCATGGCTTCGAGCACGACGAGCGTCTGGCCCGAGGCCACCTTGTCGCCGACCTGCACCTTGACCGAGAGCACGGTGCCGGGCAGCGGGCATTTCACGGCGTAACCCGACGAGGGGGCCGAAGGGGCGATGCGGGGCGAAGGCGAAGCCGTCGCAGGGGTAATCATGGCACTGTTGGCTTCCTTGGGAGCGGGCACCACCTGGGGCCGCGATGCGGCAGAGGTCTTGGCGCCTTCGATCTCGACCTCGTAGGCCGTACCGTTGACGACGACGTGCGCCACCGTCGAGGCGTCGTTCACCTCGTCGATCTGCACGGTATAATTCTGTCCGTTGATTTTCAGTGAGTAATCTTTCATTGTTATTTAAGTTCTATTTCCTTTCGGGAAGCGGGGTTAAACCGTGAATTTTCGAATTCCAGGGCGAATAGGCACGCTTGATGCTCAGGATGGTCAGCACTTCGGACTCCCTGTCGTGCAGGGCGCTCCGGTAGAGCTTCAGGGCCGTGGCGATGGCCGCGATCTCCTCGTCGTGGATCTGCCCCGGAACTACCGCGGACTTATTGGCAGCGGCAGTCGCAGCGGCCTGGCGGCGCGTGAAGACATAGCCGAAGAGCTTCATCACCCACACCAGCAGAACCAGCACGAGGAACACGAGGCAGATACTGATGAGTGCCACCCACAGCATCTCCGACCAGCTCCAGTCTATTACCGATAATATTCTCATACTCATGCGATTCTATTACAACGGAATATTCGAATGCTTCTTCGCGGGGTTCTGCAGGCGCTTGGTTGCCAGCGACTGCAGCGCACGGATGATGCGGAAGCGCGTGTTGCGCGGTTCGATCACGTCGTCGATATAGCCGTAGCGAGCGGCGTTGTAGGGATTCGAGAACTTGTCGTTGTACTCCTTCTCCTTCTCGGCCACGAACCTGGCTTTCTCTTCGGGCGACTCGATCGCTGCGACCTCCTTGCCGTAGAGCACCTCGACGGCGCCGCTGGCGCCCATCACGGCGATCTCGGCCGTCGGCCATGCGTAGTTGATATCACCGCGGATGTGCTTCGACGACATCACGATATAGGCGCCGCCGTAAGCCTTGCGCAACGTGACGGTGACCTTGGGCACCGTAGCCTCGCAGTATGCGAAGAGCAGTTTCGCGCCATGGGTGATGACGCCGCCGTACTCCTGGGTCGTACCCGGCAGGAAGCCCGGAACGTCCACCAGGGTCACGATCGGAATGTTGAACGCATCGCAGAAGCGGATGAAACGCGCGGCCTTGCGGCTGGCGTTGATGTCGAGCACGCCGGCCATGAACTTGGGCTGGTTGGCGACGATGCCGACCGACTGGCCGTTGAAACGCGCGAAGCAGGTGATGATGTTCTTGGCGTATCCGGGAGCCGACTCCAGGTACTCGCCGTTGTCCACGATCGCACGGATGACCTCGGCCATGTCGTAGGGTTTGTTGGCGTTGTCGGGGATGATGTCGTTGAGCGAATCCTCCAGGCGCGTGATCGAATCGTTGCAGACGGCCAGCGGAGCATCCTCCATGTTGTTCTGCGGCATATAGGAAAGCAACTGACGGATCAACTGGATGCCTTCCTCCTCGGTTTCGACGGCGAACTGAGCTACGCCCGACTTGGTCGTATGCATCGTGGCACCGCCCAACTGCTCCTGCGTCACGTCCTCGCCCGTCACGGTCTTCACGACCTTCGGGCCGGTGAGGAACATGTTCGAGGTCTCCTTCTTCATGATGATGAAGTCGGTCAGGGCGGGCGAATAAACGGCACCGCCGGCGCAGGGGCCGAAGATGGCCGAAATCTGCGGAATGACACCCGAGCACATCACGTTGCGCTGGAAAATGTTGGCATAACCCGCCAGAGCGTTCACGCCCTCCTGGATGCGGGCACCGCCCGAGTCGTTCATGCCGATGCAGGGGGCGCCGTTGCGCAGGGCCATGTCCATGACCTTGCAGATCTTGTCGGACATCGACAGCGACAGCGAACCCGCCGTCACGGTGAAGTCCTGTGCGAAAACATAGACCAGGCGTCCGTTGATCGTACCGTAACCGGTCACTACGCCGTCGCCGAAGGCATGGCTCTTGTCCATCCCGAAGTCGTAGCAGCGGTGCGTCACGAACATGTCGAACTCCTCGAAGGAGCCTTCGTCGAGCAGCATCTGGATGCGCTCGCGGGCCGTGTACTTACCCTTGGCATGCTGGGCGTCGATACGCTTCTGACCGCCTCCGAGACGCGCGGTTTCGCGGTTCTCGATCAGCTGGTTGATCTTGTTCTGAATTTCACTCATAAGTATGTAGGTTTGTAATTTTTCCGAACCCCGGAATTTCCCGGCAGGTATCGCCCGCAGCCTGCGGCCGCGTTTACAGGTCTGACCCCACCCTAAGTCACTCCTTCGGGAGGGACTTCTGTTCCGCCTTTGGCGGAATTCGGAGATTCCGCAATATTCCTTGTTACACTATTTGTTCTTATTCTCGCAAAGCTCGGTCAGGATGCCCTGGGTCGATTTGGGGTGCAGGAAGGCGATGGTCATTCCCTCGGCGCCCTTGCGCGGGGTCTTGTCGATCAGGCGGATGCCCTTGGCTTCGGCATCGGCGAGCTGCTCCTCGATATTCTCGCAGGCAAGCGCCATGTGGTGGATACCGACGCCGCGGTTTTCGATGTATTTGGCGATGGTCGACTCCTCCGAAGTGGGTTCCAGCAGTTCGATCTTGGTCTGCCCCAACATGAAAAACGCCGTGCGCACCTTCTGGTCAGCGACCTCTTCGATGGCATAGCATTTCAGGCCCAATACGTTTTCCCAGTAGGGAATTGCTTCATCGAGGCTCTTCACTGCGACGCCAAGATGCTCGATATGAGAAACTTTCATAGCAAATATAAAATTTAAGTTAGTGAATATTTCGCGTCAAATACCAGCTTGTTATTTTGCGAACACAAAGATAGGGTATTAAATTGGAAATACCCAAGAGATTTCTGGTATTTTTTTCCGGATTTATGCTCCTTTCGGGAAGGCCAAGCGCTTCACAGCGAACTGTAAATGTCGATCAGCCGGCGGGCGACGGCGTATTCCGAGAAAAGTTCGGCGCGGCGGCGTTCACGGGCTTTCATCTCGCGGCGGAAATTCACGTCCGACAGCACGTTTTCCAGCGCAGCGGCCACCTCCCCCGCCGCCTCAGGGCGGACATAGGCCGCGGCGTCGCCGGCGGCCTCACGGTTGAGCTGCGTGTCGCTCAGCACCATGGGCACTCCGGCACGCATCGCCTCCACCACGGGCACGATCGACGCCTCGATCCCGGCATCGGGCAGGTAGACGAAGGCATGGGCGAGGCGGAACAGCGCCGGCAGGTCGTCGGGGCTGAGTTCGTAGATGAAATCGACACGCGAGGCCATATGCCGCCCGCGAGCATACTCCAGCAGGGAATCCGCATAGACCGTACGGCGGCCGCAGACCACGATCCCGACCCGCTCGGCGGAAGATGCGGCAGGCGGCACGGCAGCATCCGCCGGGGTCTCGCCGCGCATGCCCGTGGCGATGCCGCCCCGCCCTGCCGCTGTGGCGGCTCCCCACCCCCGGGCACGTCCGGCAGCCAGCCCGGGCAGCTCCGGGTCTGCGGCCACGGCTTCGCGCTGCGCCGCGCCGAGCCCCTCTGCACGGATCGCACGTTCGCGTTCGCCGAGCGAGCCGACCGCCTCGAATAGCACCTTGTGGTTATGGCGCTCTTCGACGGTGCCGAGCATGAGGATGAACTCGGCGGGCAACATGTATTTGCGCCGCACCGCCTCGAGCTGCGCACCGGCAGGCGGTTCGTGCGGGACGCGCGCGGCGAGGGGCATGACGACCTCGATGCGCCCCGGGTCGATCCGCAACCGCTCCGACAACTCCTCGCGGGCATCGCGGTTGACCGTAATCAGACGGCTGGCGGAGCGCAGCGCACGACGGTAGAGCCGCAGCAGCACCAGCCGCTCGGGCAGCGAATAGAGATGCGGGTAGCGCAGAAAATTGAGGTTGTCGACGGTCATCACGCTGGGTATCCTCCGCAGCAGCGGCAGGGGCAACCCGGGGCGGAAGCCGTGGTAGAGGTCGAGCTCCTTATAACGCGCCCCGTCAACGATATACTCGTGCTCGGGGGCATATTCGGCCAAAAGTTTGGCAAGGTGCCGGGAGTAAGTCCCGGCAGGCGCGGCCGGGGTCTCTTCGAATCCGATTTTCATAACTCTATGTAAAATTTTTCGTCCATATGGCAAATAATTGTTATCTTCGCTGAAAATAAGGCTGCCTTTTATGAAGAAAGTTTTGCTCACTTTACTCCTGGCGCTGGCGCTCCCCGTTGCGGCGGCCGTGGCACAAAACATCGCCCTCGGCGAGCGCGTACCCGAGGTCAAGGTTCCGGCATGGCTCGGGGGAGAGAAACCCGCCGCCACCCCGCGCCTGACCTACGTCGAGTTTTTCCACTCGTCGAATCCGGCCTGCACCGCGTCGCTCGAACAACTTCGGGCGATAACCGACAAATTAGGCGCCAAACTCCGCGTCGTGGTCGTCACGCGCGAAAACGAGGAGAAAATATCCCCCCTGCTTTCGCCGTTCCTCTCGCGGCACATCTCCGTCGCGCTGGACACCGGGGGCAGGATATTCTCGGCGTTCAACGTGCAGTACGTCCCGTTCGGGGTGCTGGTCGACAGCCGGAACCGGGCGCTGTGGATGGGCAACTCACTGCAGCTGACACCCGAAATCATCGAAAAATCAAGTAAATAGCACCATGTCCTTCACGAAGATAAACCATTACGAAAAAGAGTACGCAGATACCCATCACGACACGGCGCTCAACGTCACGGAAGGCGTTGAAGACCAACCTATCGTAAGCCCTTACTTCACGCGCCGCAAGAAGCGGCGGCTTTCGACCGACGAATACGTCGAAGGCATCCTCGCGGGCAACATCACCACCCTGTCGCAGGCCATCACGCTCGTCGAAAGCAACAACCCCGCCCATTACGCGCAGGCGCAGCAGATCATCGAACGCTGCCTGCCGCACGCCGGGAAATCGGTGCGCATCGGCATCACGGGCGTTCCCGGGGCGGGCAAGTCGACCTTCATCGAGGCCATCGGCAACATGGTCACCTCGCTGCGGCACAAACTGGCGGTGCTGGCCATCGACCCCTCGTCGGAACGCAGCGGGGGTTCGATCCTCGGCGACAAAACCCGCATGGAGAGCATTTCGGGCAATCCCGACGTCTTCATCCGCCCCTCCCCTTCGGCCGGGTCGCTGGGCGGCGTGGCACGCAAGACGCGCGAGACGATCATCCTGTGCGAAGCCGCGGGCTTCGACGTGGTATTCATTGAGACGGTGGGCGTCGGGCAGTCCGAGACGGCCGTGCACTCGATGGTCGACATGTTCATGCTGTTGCAGATTTCGGGTGCCGGCGACGAGTTGCAGGGCATCAAGCGCGGCATCATGGAGATGGCCGACATCATGGTCATCACCAAGGCCGACGGCGAGAACATCCACAAGGCCGAACTGGCCAAGACCCAGTTCCAGGGGGCACTGAGGCTGTTCCCCGTGCCCGAGTCGGGCTGGCGGCCCAAAGTATACACCTGCTCGGCCGTGGCCGCGACGGGGCTCGAAGAGGTATGGAAAGGCGTCGAGGAGTTCCTCGACCACATCCAGGCCAACGGCTATTTCCGCCACAACCGCAACCGCCAGAACAAATACTGGATGTACGAGTCGATCAACGAAGTGCTGCGCAACTCGTTCTACCACGACCCGGCGGTCGAAGCGCGCGTCGCAGAGTACGAAAAGCGCGTGCTGGAGGACAAAATATCGTCGTTCATCGCCGCCAAGGAGCTGCTGGACATCTATTTCAAGGATTTGAAATAACGAAGGACGATTCCCCGAGGAGAAAATGCCCGAAACGCCCGGGAACCAGTCCTATAAACGCTTTGCAGATCCGCCTCTTATCCGGCCGGACTTCTCCCGGCCGGATTTATTGTTTGTGTCATCAACCTAATCTCACCCGATATGAAAAAACTACTTCTGACCGCATCTTTGCTGATGCTTTGCGCCTTCTCCGCATCGGCACAGCAATCCAAAAACCACAAAGAGCCCCGCGTACGCTTCGGTGTCGGATACCGTTACAGCCTCGGCCTGACGGAAAAATACAAAATAGTATCCGACTTCGGCAAAATCACGTCGCCGTGGGGCGCGCCCGAATATCTTCGCGGCGGCGAACTGCGGTTTGAAGTGACCGTGCGCCTTACGCCCGACTGGAATGTCGGCGCAGGCACGGGCTTCGGCTCTTATGACGACCAAGGGGAAAAGACCTTTCTGGGCTACCTCAAGGCCGAACGATTGTACGGCAAACGCGCCAGCCGCTGGTTCAACTATGCCGAAGCGGGCGCGACCTTCTACCCGGACAACGGGGCGGGCCTGACGGGCAGTCTGGGCGGCGGCTACCGGCTCGCCATGACGCGCCGTACGCGGCTCGACTTCACGGCAGGACTGGAATACCTGAACCTCGTGGGCAAAGCCAATATTTACGACAACAGCACGGGCGAATTCATCGGCATCGAGAAGCGCGGAGCGCGGTTTAACCGCTTCGGCATCACGTTCGGCATCGCCATGCACTTCTGATTGGCCCGACAGACAAACGAACGGCCCGCCCCTTTAACCGAGGGGCGGGCTTTTCGATTGCGCTGCAATAGATCATAACGCTCAAATGTGCGCGGACAACGAATGCGGAGCGCCCGCACCCGCAAAAAACAGGCGGAGTTCTATTCCGAATCGTTATCCTTTATACCGCTCCCGCAGCAGGGCGGCCAGCTCGGGCATGCCTTCGGCGGCGCGTTTGCGGATCAGGGTCAGCGGATTGCGGATGCCCGCCGTATCGGGATTACCGGGATCGACGACATAGATCGGGATTCCGGGGCGCACGCAGCGCACCAGCGACGCGGCGGGATAGACCGCCAGCGAAGTCCCCACGACCACCATGATATCCGCCGTCCGGGCAATCTGCGCGGCACGTTCGAACATCGGCACCGCCTCGCCGAAAAAGACGATGTGCGGACGCAGCAGCGCCCCGTCGGGCGCCGTGGCGTCGAGCTTCTGCTCCCACCCCTCGATCGGGACGACCAGATCGGGATTGCGCGACGAGCGCAGGCAGGTCAGTTCGCCGTGCAGGTGGGTCACTTTCGACGAGCCGGCACGCTCGTGCAGGTCGTCTACGTTCTGCGTCAAGACCTCGACCTCGAAATCCCGTTCCAGCCCCGCGATGGCCTCGTGCCCGGCATTGGGCTGCGCGGCGAGCATCTCGCGGCGGCGCATGTTGTAAAATCCGATGACCATGGCACGGTTATGCGCCAACGCCTCGGGCGTGCAGACATCCTCGATCCGGTAGGAAGCCCATAACCCGTCGGAATCGCGGAAGGTCGCCAGACCGCTGTCGGCGCTGACCCCCGCACCCGTAAAAACGACGATTTTTTTCATAAACTATAACTTTAGATAACCTAATCTATATCCAACGGCAGCAAGCAGTATCAAAAGACCGAATCCGACTGCCTTCGTAACTCCGACGGCGATGCCTTCGGTCGAAATATCGTATGCCAGCATCGCCGCCAGCACGAAAAAAGCGATCCCCAGCGCGACTTTCGCCAGCAGGGACTTTCGCCCGGCTGGTTCGGTGCGATCTGCAGGGACAGTATGATCCGGGAGCACCGCGCGATCCTCAGGCACAGTGCGATCCGGGCGCCCGGTGCGGGTGCGGAATCCCGTATTCCCGGCAGCCCTGCGGGATTCGGCCCGGCCGCCGGCACACCGCCCTTTGGGCGTCCATGCCGTGAGCAGTGCGGGCAGGCCGAACAGCAGGGAACTCACTGCCGCATGCAACGGCGACTGCCCGACCCACAGCAGGTTGAGCGGAAACATCACCAGCGCAACCGCAAGCACCGAAACAACCGCAAAAATCCATTTCCGATTCATAGCAACATCCTTTTATAAACATCGGGATCGACATAGCACCGGCTTTTATTGATCCTACCATTTACTGCGTCTCGAATCAAGCCATACGGGAACAACGACGGCCGCAACCGCCATCGCCTTGAGCAGTATCCCCCCGAACCCGCGGGCCAGCGAACATTCGCCGCCCAGCATTTCCGAAATCTGGGACGAGCAAACCAGGGCGAACGCCCCCAGCAGCAATACGAAGCAGAGCACCCTGCCCCGCCACGCCGCACGGGATCCCACGTTACCGACGGCCTCCCCGTCCTGCCTGCCGTCGTCATCGGACGGTTCGGGCCCGACGGCGGCCCACACGCCCAAAGCCCAGCAAAAAGCAATCACCAATGCATAGACAGCTCCCTTCCAGAACGCCTCGGCAGTCGGGAGACCTTCACCGAAACGGCGCAGCAGGAAAATTACGACGAACGCGGCAACGGCTGCCACGGGCAGGCCGAGCCACATGCGGCTGTGCAGAAACATCCGCCAGCGTCCGGCATCGAGCAGGCCGGAAAAATAGCATCTCCACATCCTGAACATCGGATTCATTTTTTTATATCGGCTTTATTTTTTTGCGGGTCGTCGGACTGCATACGGGCGTGCGGAGGCAGCGGGCCGGCCTCCCCGGCTGCCGCAGCGGCAACGGGAGGGACGGCATCCTGCAGCGGGGGCGTGCTTTCGCCGGACGCAACGTCAGCAGGAGGAGCGGCGGCAACCGCGGGAGAAACGGCCGCCGGGGCCGGCGGGAAGTCCCTGCCCGACGAAGCAACGCCCGTATCCGCGGCCGGCAGGGTCGCCCCGGCGGCCGCACGCGGCTTCTTCAGGCGGCCGCTGCGGCGCAGGGCATCGGCGATGATCCACTGGAGCTGGCCGTTGATCGAGCGGAACTCGTCGGCAGCCCATAGCTCCAGTGCGTCCATCGTCGCGGCGTCGATACGCAGTACGAAACTCTTGTTATTATTCTCTTTAGCCATCCCCAGTTAAATCAATGGTGCAGGGTTCCGGCATTCACCACGGGCTGCGCGGCTTCGTCGGCACAGAGCACTACGAGCAAATTCGACACCATGGCCGCCTTGCGCTCTTCGTCCAGTTCGACGATATGCTCGTTGCCGAGGCGGTCGAGCGCCATGTGCACCATCGACACGGCACCCTCGACGATCTTCTCGCGGGCGGAGATGATGGCATCGGCCTGCTGGCGGCGCAGCATCACGGCGGCGATTTCGGGCGCATAGGCCAGGTAGTTGATGCGGGCCTCGACCACCTCGATGCCGGCCATCGCCAGGCGTTCGTTGAGCGTGTGTTCGAGCTGGTCGTTGATCTGCTCGCTGTTCGAGCGGAGCGTCAGCTCATCGTCCGCAACACCATTGTTATCATAGGAATAGCAACCGGCCACCTGGCGCAGTGCGGCATCGCTCTGCACGCCCACGAAGTTCTCGAGGATGTTCATGCGCGCCGAGGCCGAAACGCCGGTCTGCCCGGCCGTAGTCGGGGCGTCGATCTCGAAAACGGCCTTATAAATATCATCGCGCTTGATCTTCCAGACCAGCACCAGCCCGATCAGGATCGGGTTGCCCGTCTTGTCGTTGACCTTGATCGGGTCGACGTTCAGGTTGCGGGCACGGATCGAGATCTGCTTGGCCGACATGAAGGGGTTGCCCCACCAGTAACCCGTTTCGTAGAAGGTACCTTTGTATTTACCGAAAAAGACCATCACGCGCGCCTCGTTGGGTTCGAGCAGCATGAATCCCGCCATGCAGATCAGCATGCAAAGGCACCAGACGACGCCCGCCGCCACCAGCCCGCCGCCGAGCGCCAGCCCGGCGTCGATGCGCTGCGCGCCTGCGACGATCGCGTAAACCCCCAGGGCCAACCCGCCGAAGATCAGCACCAATGCCAGGAAACCGTTGCATTTCCAGCCTTTGTAAACGAAATTTCCATTTTCCATATCCGTACAGTTTTAGTGATATTATTTTGATATCACAAATATATCGAACATTTTGGGATTTGCAAATTTTCCGGACATTTTTTTCACAACCGGCTTCGGCCGAAGCAAAAGAGGCCCCGCAGCCCGGTTTAGGCCGAAAGAAACCGCTCCGTGGCACAGTTCATGCAAGGTTGGAGGGCGTAAACCAAAACAAAATTTACATCATGAATCAGCAAAGACACACCAACGAAGACACGCTGACCGACATTTTCGGTTCGGAGGAAATGCGCAGTCCGGCACCCACGGAATTCATCCCCAAGGGCAAGACGGCTCCCGAGATCGCCTACCAGTTAGTCAAGGACGAGACCTATCCGCAGACACAACCGCGGCTGAACCTCGCCACGTTCGTAACGACCTACATGGACGATTACGCCACACGGCTGATGAACGAGGCCATCAACATCAACTACATCGACGAAACGGAGTACCCGCGTGTCGCGGTGATGTGCGGCCGCTGCCTGAACATCGTCGCCAACATGTGGAACACCCCCGAGAAGGCCGAATGGAAGACCGGTGCGCTGGGCATCGGTTCGTCGGAGGCATGTATGCTGGGCGGCGTGGCCGCATGGCTCCGCTGGCGCCAGCGCCGCAAGGCCGCAGGCAAGCCCTTCGACAAACCGAACCTGGTGATGAGCGCCGGGTTCCAAGTCGTATGGGAGAAGTTCTGCCAGCTGTGGCAGATCGAAATGCGCACCGTGCCCCTGACGCTCGACCACATCACGCTCGACCCCAAGCAGGCGCTGGAGATGTGCGACGAGAACACGATCTGCATCGTGCCGATCGCAGGCGTCACGTGGACGGGACTGGACGACGACATCGAGGGGCTGGACAAGGCGCTCGACGAGTACAACGCCAAGACCGGCTATGAAATCCCGATCCACGTCGACGCAGCGTCGGGCGGTTTCATCCTGCCGTTCCTCAAACCCGAGAAGAAGTGGGACTTCCGCCTCAAGTGGGTATTGTCGATCTCCACGTCGGGCCACAAGTACGGCCTGGTATATCCCGGCCTGGGATGGGTGGTATGGAAGGACAAGAAATACCTGCCCGAGGAAATGTCGTTCTCGGTAAACTACCTGGGCGCCAACATCACGCAGGTCGGCCTCAACTTCTCGCGCCCCGCAGCGCAGATACTCGGCCAGTACTACAACTTCATCCGCCTGGGATTCGAGGGGTACAAGGAGATACAGCAGAACTCGATGGACATCGCCAAGTACTGCCACCAGCAGATCGGCACGATGAAATGCTTCAAGAACTACTCGACGGAGGTCGTCAACCCGCTGTTCATCTGGATGATGAATCCCGAGTACGACAAGAAGGCCAAGTGGACGCTGTTCGACCTGCAGGCCAAACTGCAGCAGAGCGGCTGGATGGTTCCCGCCTATACGATGCCCAAGAACATCGAGGACGTGGTCGTAATGCGTATCGTGGTGCGCCAGGGCATGTCGCGCGACATGGCCGACATGCTGATGGGCGACATCCGCAACGCCATCGCCGAATTCGAACAGCTGGAGTACCCCACTACCTCGCGCATCAAGTACGAGAACAAGGAACACCAGAAAGGAAAAGTCTTTACGCACTAATATGCCCCGTCCGGCCGCAGGCGTGTCCGGGAAGGGCATGCCGGGCCGCCGGCACCGGACGGCAGACCGACAGCCGGGAGCGGGCAACTCCCATATCGGACTGTACGTACGGCGTGACGCCGAAGCGTCACAGGTCACCGTCCCGGCACCCCTGCTTCGGCAGGGGTTTTTACGAGAGGGCTCCGGCACCCCGGAACGAATGCCGGAAAGCGGGCGCCCCGGCGCCTGCAGCCAAAGCATTTCGCGCCCTGCGGGGTTGCGAAGGGTCGCGCTGACGGCTTCCACTCGCAGTGGAGGCCGTCTTTTTTTATCGGGATGCAGCCGAGGGGCACAAAGGACGACCGCGGAATCACACAGGCCCTCAGAGGGGCATCCGCACTGGCCGGGGCACAGGAAGAAAGCATTCAGCCCGGACACAGGGCGGGCACCGGCCGTAAAGGGACAATCCGGCCGGCGGGAGAGACGCTGCGACCAATAAGACAAATATGTGCCCGGAAAGGAGAAAAACAACCGGAGGGGAGGCGGATGCGATTTTCATTATACCGATTTGTTTTGTAACTTTACGACGTTTTTATCCAACCGCAGACAAATGGCAGAAACATTCAATATCTTCCTGATCGTCATGGCCGTGCTGGCCGCCGGGGTTTACGTCGCCCTGCACTTTTTCGAAGCCGGGTACGGCTATCTGTTCAACCCGAAATACGGCCCCCCGGTACCCAACAAGGTGGGCTGGGTCGTGATGGAGTCGCCCGTGTTCATCGCAATGTGCGTGCTCTGGCTCATGTCCGGGCGGACATGGGAGGCCGGGCCGCTGGCGCTCTTCGTGCTGTTCCAGGCGCACTACCTGCAGCGCGCCTTCATCTTCCCGCTGCTGCTGCGCGGAGAGTCGAAGATGCCGCTGGGGATCGTCGTGATGGGCATGGCGTTCAACACCCTCAACGCGCTGATGCAGGGCGGGTGGATCTTCTACGTCTCGCCCGAAGGCTATTACGCCGACTGGTTCGCAAAGCCCTACATTTACGTCGGGGGAGCCCTGTTCATGGCGGGGATGGCCGTAAACCTCCATTCCGACCATATCATCCGCAACCTGCGCAAGCCGGGCGACACGCGCCACTACATTCCCCGCGGGGGGATGTTCCGATACGTCTCGTCGGCCAACTATTTCGGCGAACTGCTCGAATGGACGGGCTTCGCCGTAGCTTCGTGGTCGTGGGCCGGGGCGGTATTCGCCTGGTGGACGTTCGCCAACCTCGCGCCCCGTGCGGCATCGCTCTACAAGCGTTACGCCCAAGAGTTCGGGAAGGAATTCACGGCGCTGAAACGAAAAAAGATCATACCTTTCATCTATTAACCTACCGGAAAATGTCATCACTGTTCACCCCTTATAAATTAGGCCCCGTGACACTGCGCAACCGCACGGTACGTTCGGCGGCGTTCGAGTCGATGGGGCGTCATTTCGGCCCCACGGAGCAGCTCAAGGAGTACCACGTTTCGGTGGCGCGCGGCGGCGTGGGGATGACCACGCTGGCCTACGCCGCGGTATGCCGCAGCGGGCTGTCGTTCGACAAGCAGTTGTGGCTGCGCCCAGAGATCGTGCCCGGGCTGCGCGGGATAACCGACGCCGTACACCGCGAAGGCGCGGCGGCCGGCATCCAGATCGGGCACTGCGGCAACATGACCCATTTGACGACCGCCGGGCAGATCCCGATCGGCGCGTCGACGGGGTTCAACCTCTATGCCTACACCCCCGTGCGGGGTATGCGCAAGGACGAGATCGCGCAGGTGGCACGGGATTTCGGGAAGGCCGTCCACACCGCGCACGACGCGGGGTTCGACTCGGTGGAGGTACATGCCGGGCACGGCTACCTGATCTCGCAGTTCCTCTCGCCCTACACCAATCACCGGAAGGACGAGTACGGCGGGACTTTGGAAAACAGGATGCGCTTCATGCGGATGTGCCTCACAGAAGTGATGGAGGCCGCGGCGAAAACGGGGACGGCCGTATTGGTGAAGCACAACATGTACGACGGGTTCAAGGGCGGCATCGAGATTCCCGAAAGCATCGCCATAGCCCGCGAGATCGAACGCTTCGGTGTCGACGGCATCGTGCTTTCGGGCGGGTTCGTGTCCAAGGCCCCGATGGCCGTGATGCGGGGGCTGATCCCGATCTACACGATGAGCTACTACTCGCCCCTGTGGCTGCGCTATTTCATCCGCTGGTGCGGGCCCTTCATGATCCGGCAGTTTCCCTTCGAGGAGTGCTATTTCCTGGAAGACGCCAAGAAATTCCGCGCCGAGCTGAAATGCCCGCTGGTATATGTCGGCGGGCTGGTGAGCCGCGAAGGGATCGACAAGGCGCTGGACGCAGGGTTCGAACTGGTGCAGATGGCCCGGGCGCTGGTCAACGACCCGGCGTTCGTAAACAAGCTCCGCGAGGGCGACGCCTCGACACGCAGCGGCTGCGACCACCGCAACTACTGCATCGCGCGGATGTACTCGGTGGACATGAAATGCTGCAAGCATTGCGACGGGCTGCCACGCAGGATACAGGAAGAACTGGCCAAACTGCCGTAAGCATGGAACACATGGAGAAACGTAAACGGAACAGCGAAACGGCCGGGGCCGCGGCACAAGGCGGGACGCCGGCCGGGAGCCGGAAGCACGCAGCCGAGCCGCAAGGCCGCCGGATGGAACGCGGCGCAGTGGCGCCGGGCAGCGCATGGGCGCTGGTGACGGGCGCCGGGTCGGGCATCGGGCGCTGCTACGCCCTGCGGCTGGCAGCGCTGGGCTACCGGCTGGTGATCGCGGGCGACAACCGCGCACCGCTCGAAGCCGTGGCGGAAGAGATACGGAATGCCCGGCCGGCCGGGCGAAAAGCAGCCGCGAAAGAGCCGGAAGCCGCGGAAGGATCGGAAGTTGCCAAAAAATCGAAAGTTGCGGAAGGACTGGGAGTTGCAGCATCCGCAGACGGAAGCGGGGCGCCGGGACGCGAACCGGCGGCGGCGATTGCCGAAGCTACGGGGGAACCCGGGGCTGAAACGGACGGGAACGGGGCGCTCGCAGCCGGTAGTGCGCAGCAAGGCGTCGGCAGCGGAAAGGAGTGCGGCAACAGGGCAACGGCGGCCGTGACGCCCGACGTGCGGGTGATTGCGATAGATCTGGCGCGGGTCGGGGCGGCACAGGAGTTATACGACCGCATGACAGCCGAGGGGATCGTGGTCGACGTGGTGATCAACAACGCCGGGATATTCTCGTTCTGCGACATCCTCGCCACGCCGGCGGAGCGCATCGAGCGCATCATCCTGCTGCACGACCTGACCGTCACGCAGCTATGCCGCCTCTTCGCCGCGGACATGGTACGCCGCGGCGTGCGGGGGCACATCCTCAACATGTCGTCCTACTCGCTGTGGATGCCGTTCCCGGGGCTGGCGCTATACAGCGCCTCGAAAGCCTACATGCGCTCGTTCTCCGTGGCTTTCGCCAAGGAGGTGCGCGAACGGGGCATCCGCGTCACGGCGGTTTGCCCGGCGGGCGTAGCGACAGACCTCTACGGGCTGACGCCCTACTGGCAGCGCATCGGCCGCAAACTGGGCGTGCTCATCACCCCCGACAGTTGTGCGCGCCGAGGGCTGAAGGCGTTGTGGAAAGGCCGCCGCTGCATCGTACCCGACTGGTGGAACCGCGCCTGGATCCCCTTTTGCAAGGTATTGCCGATGTGGGTGCTGCGGCCGGTGCGGCGTTTCACGATGAAGTTCCAAAAATAAGGCGGAACGACGCAGGCAGCCACCGCAGGAAGCGGGCTGTCCTGCCGGGCAGCACACGGCACAGACACGGGCTGCGTCGCCGGGGAGAAGCAGGAAGCAGTACGGCGGAGCCAAACTCCGCGGACGCGGCGCACGGACAAGACATTAGATGACTATGAAAGATATTAAAAATGTAATTTTCGACCTCGGGGGCGTCCTCGTAGACCTCGACATAGAGCGCTGTACAGCGGCATTCAGGGAGCTCGGCATGAACCGGGTCGCCGGACTGATAAACCCCTGCTACCCCGCCGAGATGATCGGACGGCTGGAGCGGGGCGACCTGTCGTTCCACGAGGCATGCGACGCGATGCGGAAGCTCGACGGGCGGTACGATGTCACCGACGCCCAGATCGCAGGGGCATACGGCGCGTTCCTGGCGGGGGTTCCGGTCTGGAAACTGCGCCAGGTGGAACGGCTGCGCGGGGCGGGGATTCGCACCTACGTGTTGTCGAACAACAACCCGGCGTCGATGGAGGTCATCCGCGGCGAATTCACGGCCGACGGGCACACGATGGACGACTATTTCGACAAGGTATACCTCTCCTACGAACTGCGCGAGCTGAAACCCTCGGAGGCGATCTTCCGCAAGGTGATCGCCGACAGCGGCATCGTCCCCGCGCAAACACTCTTCATCGACGACGGGCAGAAGAATGTGGACGCGGCGCAGGCGCTGGGGTTCGCGGTGTACAAGCCCGCACCGGGTGAGGATTTCGGACACCTGTTGGAAGAGATAACCGCAACGAAATAGCAGCGCCGTCCGGAATGCCCGGAGGCAGGGCCGCAACCGGGCAAATACGGAGGCCACAGGGCTCCAGCCGAAAGGCAACGCATACGGATCGCGGCAAAGTCATATCCGGGAAAGCCGCCTGTTTCTGGAAAACAGGGCGGCAAAAAAACCGTCCGGCAAGCAAACAGACAGCCCCGCCCAACAGGAATCCGGCACGCAGCCGGGAAAGGCGGATTTCGGGGTAAAAGTTTGCCGGAACGAAAAAAAGCGGTTATCTTTGCAACCCGGAACCCGGAAGGTTCCCCCGGTCGGAATGCCCGGGATTGACACACAACAGCCTCGCGGGGTTGCACAAGGCCAATCACGGGGTCAAGGTCGGGAACGACGGGGTGTAGCGCAGTCCGGTTAGCGCACCTGCTTTGGGAGCAGGGGGTCGTGGGTTCGAATCCCGCTACCCCGACACGAGAAAAAAAGCCTTTCAGACAGCTCTGGAAGGCTTTTTTGTGTTTGTCGCAAAGCATCCTATTTTGCCGGTTTTTGCTCGGTTAACACGTTTTTCGACTAGTTGTGTAAACCGATGTGCAGCGGCGGGTATAGTGACCTGCGGAAATTATCCGCCCCGCAGACCGTCCGCGACCATGTATCGCAGCCACCCGGCAGCAGCAGTTCGAAAGCACGGGGCTTGCAGGCGGGAGACGGAACGGGGAAACAGGGTGAGACAATGGAAGGGACGACGGAAAGGACGATTGGAAAGGTGCCGAAAGGGATGATGGAAGGGGCAACAGAGAAAGGCAACGGGGATAGGCAACAGAAGGGGTACTGCAAGCGCTGACGGAAGAGGCGGCAGCCGAAATATAACCGGGAAGGCGTTTTTTGCAGAAATTATTTTGACTTTTCGGATTTTCGACTTATCTTTGTGCGCTCTTAAAACGATAAGAGCCCCAAATGTTCGGGGTGTAGCGCAGTCCGGTTAGCGCGCCAGCTTCGGGAGTTGGAGGTCGCTGGTTCGAATCCAGTCTCCCCGACAAGAAAAAAGAGGATATTCGATATCCTCTTTTTTCGTATTGACCCTAACCTATCCCACGATGAAACTACTCCACATCTGTTTTTGCGTGCTGATCGGCACCGCGCTATCCGGTTGTGAAATACCGATGACCGCCCAAGACCGGATCGCCGTGACACGAATTTGCGAGGTGCTGGAGCTGAAAGCCCAGGTTGCCGCAGCCGTCTGGCCGGGATTCGACGATCCGCAATTCGAAGTGCCGCTGGTCTACTTCACCGACTCGCTTTGCTATGCCGTAAATCCCGAAGCGCGGTTTCTGGCGCAATATCCGGCAACGCTGCGTTACAGGGACGGTGAGTTGAAAATCTATACGACGCCCACGATCGACTCGCTCGAATTCCACATGCAGGGAACGATTTCCTTAGACCCGGCCGATGCCGGTTCGGCATACGACTACCGTTCGGCATACCTGCTGTGCAGTTCGCCCGAGATTACGGCCCGCTGCATACCCGGCACGGAAGAGGTAGCCATATGGCGGACGATGGTGCTGCATGAATATTTCCACGGATTCCAATTCCGGCATCCGGCGTATCTCGCGCAATTCGAAGCTTCGGGAGCGGGCCTCATCCCTTCGTCGGAGCTGGTAGGACACTATCAAAGATACGGCTGGTACAAAGAATCCGTAGACCGGGAAAACGCCTTCCTGCTGGATGCACTCGGGCAAACCGATGCAGAGATTATCCGCAGGGACATCGACGGGTTTAGGAAACTGCGCGCGGAGCGCCATGCAAGAATGCGGCGCGAACTGGCCCCGGAAGCAGTCGGAGCGGAACGGGTTTACGAAACGATGGAGGGCACGGCGCGTTACATCGAGTTCCATGCCTGTCCGGGCGGCTACGACCTTGACGCGAACGACTGGCTCTACCGGACGGACATATCCCAGTATATGTATGCCACAGGGTTCAATATCGTCCGGCTGCTCGACAAGCTGGGGGTCGATTACAAGACGAGGCTGTTTGACGAGGGGCTCGCATTGGACGGGCTTCTGCCCGAATAAACGGACACGGGCACAGGTGCCCCGGCAATGCCGCGGGTAAAAGCCGCCGAGGAAAGAACATCCGAGGATGAGCAGTCGAGATCGGAACAGCTAAGATCGGAGCCGACAAGGGAAGAACTGCCGAGCCCCGAGGAAGAGCCGACAAGGGAAGGGCATCCGAGGATGAGCAGTCGAGATCGGAACAACTGAGATCGGAACCGCCGAGGTAAGAGCCGACAAGGAAAGGGACAACCGAGAAAAAAAACAGCCGCCGACGGACGGCGGCCCCTTTTTCAGGAAGGGATATGCGTCAAAGCCGGTGATAGTGGCAATAGAGCAACCCGCCGTCGTCGCCGTGCAGGTGCATACCGCCGCCGAGGCAGTAGCGGAACATCTTGCAGGAGGCGCATTCGCCGCGCCGCGCCCACTCGCGGTTGCGAAAGGGTTCGAAGCGGTTTTGCCACACGTCCCAGAAACTGTCGCGGTAGATATTGCCCTGGTTGAAATTGGCCCGGATCGAGGTACAGCCCGAAATGGCCCCGTCCACCCGGATCGAGGCGACGGAAACGCCCGCGGCGCACTGGTAGAAATGGTCGCGCACCTCGGTTTCATACCCGCCGAGGAAGCCTTCGCAGGCATAGCTGACGTCGATGCGCCCCTCACGCCGGGTCTGCCGGATAAACTCCAGCATCGCACGGAACTGTTCGTCGGTCGTGCGCAGCGACGGGTCGTCCTTGGCACGGCCCATGGGGAAGATCGAGAAGAGCCGCCAGTGTTTCAGGCCCTCGGCGACGAGCATCCCGCAAAAATCGCCGAGCCTGGGCACCATCGCCCCCGTGACGCAGGTCACCACGTCGCAGGCGAGCGACGGCTCGCGGACGATCATGCGCAGGGCGCCGAGCGCCCGTTCGTAACTGAGGGGATTACAGCGGATATAGTTGTGCTCGCGTTCGAAGCCGTCGAGGCTCACCGAGACCGTACGCAGCCCCGCATCGAGCAGGCTGCGGAAACGGGATTCGGTCAGCCCCAGCCCGTTGGTCACCATGCCCCACGCATAGCCGCGGCGGGTGACCTCCGCCCCGGCGCGTTCGAGGTCGGGGCGTACCAGCACCTCGCCGCCCGAAAAGATGACGAGCACCTGCGCAGGGTCGACATGGGGCGTAACCTCCTCGTCGAGCACCTTCAGAAAATCTTCGATCGGCATGTCCCGCACACCGGGATCCACGCGGCAATCGCTGCCGCAGTGGCGGCACGAGAGGTTGCAGCGCAACGTACATTCCCAGAAGAGCGTATCGAGCCTGTGCTCGGCGACAGTCGAGGAGTAAAGGTCGGAAAAAATATTGAGGGCCAGACGCTTGCGCAGCCCCAGGCGGCGACGGGACATGGGTTACTTCCCCCCTTCGGGAGCCTTCTTGCCCTTCGTGTCCATATAGGGCGTGTCGTCGGCGGGTTTCTCGGCTACGGGGTCGAGCTGCTCGTCTTCGGCAGGGCCGACCGCCGACTCCTTGAGAGGCACGCCGATCGTTTTCTGTCCGGGAGGGCGAACCCCGTACATCACCATCACGCGCGGGGGTGCAACCGAATCCCTGACTTCGGGCGCACCGGCTTCCTGTTGCTGTTCGCCCTCGCCCTTGGCGGGCGCATTCTTGACCGTGGAACAGGCTGCCGAGAATCCCAGCAGGGTCGCAAGTGCGAGTTTCAGTTTTTTGTTCATATTGCGTCGACGTTAAAAACAATCTTCAGGACAAAGATAAAAATTTTCTGCCAAAGATGAAAAAACATGCCAAAAAGTTTTGAAAGCCAATGTTTTTTATTTTACTTTGCCAAGTACAAACTTTTTAATTTACATTTTTATGACAGGCAAGGTTAAATGGTTCGATAGCAAAAAAGGCTACGGATTCATTACGGGAGAGAACGGCAAGGAAATCTTCGTTCATTTCTCGGGTATCGTGACGGACGGTTTCAAGTCGCTCAACGAAGGGCAGGCAGTCGAATTCGAAGTCGGCAGCGGTGCCAAAGGCGAGCAGGCTGTGAACGTAACCGTGGTTGAATAACCCGGCGTCCTCCAAATTCAGGGAATAAGAGCTGTATTTACTCAATATATCCAAGCACTGAATTTTATGTAATTTACGGTGTCCGGAATTCCGGACACCGTTTTTCTTTGCGGGGCGCAGCCTGTGCGACGGGCGGCCGCAGGCCCATCACTCCCCTGCCGGAAGGATATGCCCGGTGAAATTGAGGTAATGGCTGCGCCTATTGAGATCTTTATTGATCCGGACAAAGCACTTGTTCGAACCCTTATACAGCGTCACGATCACCTCCCGGTCCTGCGCGTTTTGGGGGCCGACGATCAAGAGCCGGTACTGCAGGTCGCCGTTGCGCTTGCGTTTGAGCAACGTCATTTCGGCAGCATCGTCCTCGATGTTCAGGGTGCGCCACGTACTGCGGGGAAAGAGGTTGGGCGACAGCCGGATGACGGCATGCGTCCCCTGCATGGAAATGTAACTGTCCGGAGATTGTTTCACCGGGATTTTATCGCCCGGCAGGTAAAATTCATCCCCTTTGATCACGAACATGCGGGCATCGAGCGCCCGGAGCGCCTGCTCGTGCAGGGCGGCCGAGGCGGCGTCCCCGTCAACGGATCGGGGTTCGGGGGCAGAGGCGGATTTGGTTGCCGCACAGCCAGCCAGCACCAGCACCAGCACCAGGGTGGCGGAATACGAAAATTTCGATAAGGTTCTCATGGCTATACAATCACGGTATTTACATTGTGGTATTTCGGGAAAAGGACAGTCGCCAGGGGATTTCTGTTGGAATTAAGATTTCAAAACAGGAACTTTTTCATGACAACATTTTTTTTAGTGAGACATGTTTATTATAAAGCCTGCGCTTTATTTTATTCACAATATAATAAATAAAATTGCATTCTGCAAGAGGGCAGGCATTTTTTTGCCCGTTTGAAAAATAAATCGTAATTTTGGGCGGCAATTTAGGTTAATTCAGGTTCAAACATAAAAACCCAATCACAATCATGAAAGAAGCAATCGCAATTCTGACTGGCGGCGGCCCCGCACCCGGTATGAACACCGTGGTAGGCAGCGTCGCAAAGACTTTCCTCCGCAAAGGTTACCGCGTAATCGGCCTGCACGAGGGCTACACGGGGCTCTTCAACCCGTCGCCCCGCATGGTGGACATCGACTACCCCATGGCCGACGGCATCTTCAACCAGGGAGGTTCGTTCCTGCAGATGAGCCGTTTCAAGCCCAAGGATTCGGATTTCGAAAACAACTTCAACCTCAAGTTCTTCACCGACAACAACGTCAAGCTGCTCGTGACGGTCGGCGGCGACGACACGGCATCGACCGCGAACCGCATCGCCAAGTTCCTGGAGGCCAAGAAATACCCCATCGCAAACATCCACGTGCCCAAGACCATCGACAACGACCTGCCGCTGCCCAAAGGCACGCCGACGTTCGGTTACGAGTCGGCCAAGGACAAGGGTGCCGTCATCGCACGCGCCGTCTACGTGGACGCCCGCACGAGCGGCAACTGGTTCATACTGGCTGCCATGGGCCGCAGCGCCGGCCACCTGGCATTCGGCATCGGCGAGGCCTGCCACTACCCGATGATCGTCATCCCCGAGATGTTCGACAAGACGGAAATCACGGTCGAAAAGATCGTGAACCTCGTCATCTCGTCGATCATCAAGCGTAAGATCATGGGCATGGACTACGGCGCCGCCGTCATCTCGGAAGGCGTATTCCACGCGCTGAGCGACGAGGAGATCCGCAAGAGCGGCATCCATTTCACCTATGACGAGCACGGGCACCCCGAGCTGGGCAAGGTGTCGAAAGCGCACATCTTCAACGAGATGATCGAGAAAAAGCTCAAGGAGATCGGCCTCAAAGTCAAGAGCCGCCCCGTGGAGCTGGGTTACGAGATCCGCTGCCAGACCCCGATCGCATACGACCTGACGTACTGCTCGGAACTGGGTATCGGCGTACACAAGCTCTTTGCCGAGGGCAAGACCGGATGCATGGTATACGTAGATTCGGAAGGCAACGTCAACCCGCTCTACCTGAAAGACCTGCAGGATCCGACGACGGGCAAAATACCGCCCCGTCTGGTGGACATCAAGTCGGACAAGTTCTCGTCGGTGGTGGACAACATCATCAATGCCATCACGCCTGCGGACTACGAGGCTGCGAAGCAGTATGTCTCAAACCCCGAGGAATACGATTTCCACAAGATTCTGAACTGGAAATAATCCCGCGCAGGGACATTTTGAAAATCCCCGGAGGCTATCGCCTCCGGGGATTTTGCTTTGCAGCAGGCAGCGGGGAGCGGCTGCGGGAAGCGGGAGGAGAAGCGGCAGCGGAAACTGGCAGCGGAAACCGGCAGCGGAAACCGGCAGCGGAAACCGGCAGGCTATTTATCGGTTCCGATCCAAGTCCATTTATGCCAGATATATTCCAACGGCCCCTGTTTGTGCCTCCCCAGCCACCATTTGCAGAACCGCACCTGCAGCAGGAACACCAGAATCCCGACCAACAGGCTGGCCGTATATCCGCACCGAGGGGCAAGGTAGAGGCCGAACGGGAAATAGACGAAGGCCCCGATGACGGATTGGGAGAGGTAGTTCGTAAGGCTCATCCTGCCGTAGAAGCGCAGGCCGGCAACGGCGGCACTGAACTTCCTGCGCTGGTAAAGCAGGATGAACGAAGCGACCAAGACCAGCGTAAAAGCCAGCTTCTGCCACATGTCGAGCGCCGTTCCGGCTGTCTGCCCGACGACTGCACCGTTGTCCATGACAAGCTCCCTGAGCGTATACAAAGGGGCGAAGGCAATGGCGGAGACGATCAGCGTTTTCACCCAGAAGCGGAGGTTCTTTTCGGTGGCGACGAACAACTGTTTCCTGCCGATATAGAAACCCAGGAGGAACAACCCGGCAGTCTGGACGAAACGCCCGGCGTTTACCGCCCACAACAGGCTGGCCTTCTGCCCCAAGGTGACATTGCCCAGGATGAAATCCCCAAAATTCCCGGCTTTCGTGTATTCGGCCACTCGGGCATACATTTCACCGACCCCCAGATCGGGCAACCGGTGGGCCGGATTCAGCAGGCCGGCTATGCAGTGGTACCATTCGACAGGCTGCAACAGGAAAACGACGGCGGCGGCGAGGATAGCCCCGTCGCCCCAGTTGCGCGTAAAAAACAGGACGAGCCCCGCGATGACGAACAGCAGCAGAACATCCCCGGCCGGGAAAAAAGCCGCGTTCAGGGTTGCGAACCCGGCCAGCAGCACCAGCCGCCACAGGAAACGATAACCGAAGTCCCCGCCCCGCCGCTTCAGGTTGTCGCTTTGAATGTAGAACGTGAATCCGAACAGGAGGGCGAAAATCGCGTAGGCCTTTCCGGCAAACAGGGTAAAGACGACGTTGAAGACCCCCTGATCCAATGCATTCAGCCAGCCCGGGGAATCGGCAGGATAGACCGGGAAGATAAAATGTTCCAGGTTGTGAACCAGGAGAATAGCCATAACGGCAAAACCCCGTAAAGCATCCACGGCCTCTATGCGCGGGTGCTTGCCGATGAATTGTTCCATGAATTATTCATATATTATTTACAATTTGTCCGAGCCTTTTGTGCCGCGGGAGGAACCGTGTCAGAAAAGCGTCGGTTCGGTCAGCGCGACTCCGGCACGCAGCGGGTGGAGGTTCACGAATTCCAAGCCCCGGCGCAGGGCGCGGGAAACCGTATGGCGCGTGCCGCCGGGCGAACCGTCGTACCAGGCGACGAGCAGCGAGGCATGGTCGACGAGGTAGTTGTTGCGCACGGCATAACACCCCGCACGGTAGACCGGAGACAGGACGACGGCATCGTCGGCTGAAGCCATCGCAGCGCGGTAGCGGGCGCGGTCGGCATGGGAGAAGCGCGCCTCCTGCCCGCCGAAGGGCACTACGGCGACGAGCCGCAGCCCGGGGAGGGAATCGCGCAGTTCGAGCACCGCCTCGGCGGCGGCCAGGTCGAAGCCTACGGCCATGCCGCAGAGGAACGTCCTGAAACCATGGGCATGAAGCCCGCGGATGGCGGCGGCAAGCGCGGCGGAAGCCTCGCCGCAATAGGTACGGTGGCCCGTGAAAGCCACGGTTGTGCAAGGATCGGGAATCATGTTCCCAAAGGTAACAATTTGGCGCGGACTTTGCAACTCGAAGGGCTGAATCAAATAAACACCAACAGCTATGAAAAACACAGGAATCGTCATCGCATCGCTCGTGGGCGGCATGATTATCGGATCGGCCCTCACGATGCTCTTCACGCCCCAGTCGGGTGCGGAACTCCGCAAACAAATCAAAGACCTGATCGGCGACGAAGTCGACAAGGTACGCGAAAAGGTGGACGAAGTGCGCGGCAAGGTCGAGGAGGCACGCTGCAAATGCGAGGAAAAGTAAACATCGCCTGAATGACGTCTCATGGGGATGGATAACAGAAAAACTTCGGGCGGCTCCTTCGTCGCGGCGCTGGTCTTCTTCGTGATGACGGCCTCGATCGCCATCTTCCTGCTGCTTACGGCACTGGTCGTATGGCTGTCGGAGGTGACGGGCTCCTTCATCCTTTCGTCGCTCATCGTCGGGGGATTCTTCGCCGTGCTCGCAGCAGTGATCTACCTGCTCGCCATACGCGAGGGCGTGGAGCGCATCCGCGACCAGGTCGAAACGGTCTACGACGTGGCACGTGCCGCAAAGGAGGGGTACGAGTGGCTCACAGACAAGTTTTTACTGTTTATGAAGCTGCGCGAAATGCGCAAATGAAAAGGGCGGCACACTGGTGCCGCCCTTTTCGCATATAGTGCAATACCTAATACTATTTGCCGAAATAACGCTTGTAGAGGCCTTCGAAACCTTTGCCGTGGCGGGCTTCGTCCTTGGCCATTTCATGTACGGTGTCGTGCACGGCGTCGAGGTTTTGCTCCTTGGCCATGCGGGCCAGACGCATTTTGTCCTCGCAGGCGCCGCTCTCGGCGTTCATGCGCTTGTAGAGGTTGGTCTTGGTGTCCCAGACCACCTCGCCGATCAGTTCGGCGAACTTCGAGGCGTGCTCGGCCTCTTCCCATGCGTAACGCTTGTATGCCTCGGCGATCTCGGGATACCCTTCGCGGTCGGCCTGGCGGCTCATCGCAAGGTACATGCCCACCTCGGTGCACTCGCCCATAAAGTGGTTCTGGAGACCTTCCCAAAGCTCCTTGCTGGCGCCCTTGCCATCACCAATGACATGCTCGGTCACAAATTCGAGGTTGCCCTCCTGCTCCATGACCTCGACGAATTTCTCCTTGCCAACTTTACACATCGGGCACTGGTCGGGTGCCTCGGGGCCTTCGTGAATGTAACCGCATACGGTACAACGCCATTTCTTTGCCATAATCGTAATAATGTTTGAGTGTTAGTTTTTCTGTTTGTGCAGTGCAAAGGTAACGATTAGGCACAAAATCCGGATAAAATCCCGATTGTCTTTTTTTATAGGGCGATAAGCAACGCTTATAGCGGATGCGATATTCCCGCACGCGCAGAAGCGGGGACGGCGGGGAGGAACGGCAGAGGAAGGACAGCAGAAAAAGAAACAGCAGCGAAAAGAAAGCAGGAAGAGAGGATATGGCGGGACGGGAACGACAAAGAGGGGAAATGATGGGGAAGGACGGCGGAGAGGGCAGGACGCCCTACCCTCTCCGGTCGATAACCTCTTCGATATAGGGCACGTCGGTGGAATCCTTCACCAGCACGCGCTTGTCGCTGTCCAGCAGGTAGAGCGACGGAATGGCCGTCAGGTCGTAGGTGCCGTTTTCGCGGACGAGGCAGCCGGCATCGTAGGCGTTGATCCAGCTCGCGGGGATATGGTCGCGGTAGTTCCGCCACTCGGTGAGGTCTTCGTCGGGATAAAGCGCCAGTATTTTGAGGCGGCCGCGCTCGATCATCTCCGAAAGCATGGGCGAGCCGGAGATCTGCTCGCGCAGCTGCTTGCACATCCCACAGCCGGGGTTGTTGATGAACAGCAGCGTATATTCGGCCTTCACGCCGTAGAGCGTACCCGTGGCGCCTGAGGCGAGCGTATAGCGGAAATCGTTGGCACGCTGCCCGAGGCGGTTCTGCGACGCCATAGCGAGGTCGTAGGCCGGCCCGATGCGTTCGTATTCGTCGTAGTAGGGGCTCGCCAGCACGGCCTGCATCACAGGGATATAGAATTCGTCGTTGCGCAGCGGGGAATTGGGGTCGTGGATCACCTGTTGGGCGAGCATCGTGAAGTAGTCGAGCATCGGGCGCGAGGCGGAGGCGCGGCGCATGAGCGAATCCATCGGCGCGGCGTCGGCCGGACGGTCGGAGATCAGGGCCACCCACCGGGCATAGGCCTCGACCATTTGCGCGGTATCGGCCTCGCGGACGAACAGGGTATCGGCGAAATCGAAGCGATCCCAATAGTGCCAGCGCAGGTAGTCGCGCTGCTCCTGGGGCGAGAGGCGCGCCGGCGCGATCGCCGGGAGGAACACACGGGGCTGCGACACGCAGGCCGTCTGCTGCGGCCGAGAACGGCGTCCGCCGCAGGAAGCGGCGAAGAGGGCCAGGGCCAGGATTAGCGCGATACGGTACATAGGCGTAAAGTTTATGTGCAAATATAGTTTTTTTCGGCAATACGGCCGCTATCGCCCGGGCAAAAAGAGCCTGTACGGCAGATTTGCACGGTAGTTGCAACCTCAATGAGCGTTAAAACCAATTTCAATCAAACCGAATTATGGATGTAAAGAAAACTACCACAAGCACAGGGTTCAAACTGAGTGTCATGACACTCGCGATTATGAACGTGACTGCCGTAGTAAGTCTGCGCGGCCTCCCCGCCGAGGCCGTCTACGGACTTTCATCGGCATTCTACTATCTGTTTGCCGCCATCGTCTTTCTCATCCCGACGGCCATGGTCGCCGCGGAGCTGGCCGCGATGTTCTCCACCAAACAGGGCGGTGTATTCCGCTGGGTCGGCGAGGCGTACGGCGCCCGCACGGGGTTCCTGGCCATCTGGCTGCAATGGATCGAGTCGACGATCTGGTACCCCACCGTACTGACGTTCGGTGCCGTGTCGATCGCCTTCATCGGCATGAACGACGCGCACGACGCGACGCTGGCCTCGAACAAGGTCTTCACGCTCTGCATGGTGCTGGCAATCTACTGGATCGCCACCTTCATCGCACTCAAGGGCCTGGGATGGGTCGGCAAGATCAGCAAATGGGGCGGTATGATCGGTACGATCATTCCCGCAGGCCTGCTGATCCTGCTGGGCATCATCTACATTTCGACCGGCGGACACAACCACATGGACATGTCGCAGGGTTTCTTCCCCGACCTGTCGAAATTCGACAACCTGGTGCTGGCCAGCAGTATCTTCCTGTTCTATGCGGGTATGGAGATGATGGGTATACACGTCATGGACGTGAAGAACCCGTCGCGGAACTACCCCAAGGCCATCATCATCGGTTCGCTCGTAACGGTCTGCATCTTCGTGCTGGGTACTTTCTCGCTGGGCTTCATCATCCCGGCCAAGGACATCAGCCTCACGCAGTCGCTGCTGGTGGGCTTCGACAACTATTTCCACTACCTGCACATGTCGTGGGCGGGCCCGATCATCGCCATCGCCCTGATGTTCGGTGTGCTAGCCGGCGTGCTGACCTGGGTGGCCGGCCCTTCGAAGGGTATCTTCGCCGTGGGTAAGGCGGGTTACCTGCCCCCGTTCTTCCAGAAGACCAACAAGAACGGCGTACAGAAGAATATCCTGCTCATTCAGGGCTGCGTCGTGACGCTGCTGGCGCTGCTGTTCGTGGTGATGCCCTCGGTGCAGTCGTTCTACCAGATACTTTCGCAGCTGACCGTACTGCTGTACCTGATCATGTACATGCTGATGTTCTCGGCGGCGATCGTGCTGCGCTACAAGATGAAGAACACCGACCGCCCGTTCCGCCTGGGCAAGGGCAACGGCCTGATGTGGTTCCTGGGCTGTCTGGGTTTCTGCGGAGCCCTGCTGGCCTTCGTCCTGAGCTTCGTACCGCCCAGCCAGATCTCGACCGGCAGCAACACCGTTTGGTTCTCGGTGCTCATCATCGGTTGCGTGGTAGTCGTGGGCGCCCCGTTCGTGATCTACGCCATGCGCAAACCGTCGTGGAAAGACCCCGAGGCCGCGGCCGACTTCGCCCCGTTCCACTGGGAGCAGCAGCCCGTCGTAGCGGCTCCGGTACATACCAACGCTCCCGAACCGATGGCGAAACCTTCGGATACGGAACTTCACAACAAATAAATCGGTAAATACATCAGACAATGATCCAGAAAATCGACAACGCAACGGTTCGCGAGGCCGTACAGCAGGCCTACGAGCGCTGCAAGAACGAAACGGGCGGCAAGAACGCCGACTATATCCCCTACCTGGCCAACGTACCGTCGACCCTCTTCGGCATCGCGGCCTGCCTGCCCGACGGGGAGGTGATCGCCGTGGGCGACACCGATTACAAATTCGGCATCGAATCGGTATCGAAAGTCCCGACGGCCATCCTGGCGATGAACCAGTACAGCGCACAGGAGGTGCTGACGAAGATCGGCGCCGATGCGACGGGGCTGCCTTTCAATTCGATCATGGCGATCCTGCTCGAAAACGACCATCCCTCGACGCCGCTGGTGAACGCCGGGGCGATCAGCGCCTGCTCGATGGTGCAGCCCGTAGGCGACAGCGACGGCAAATGGAAGGCGATCACGGGCTTCATCGAAGGGCTCGCAGGCTCGCAGGTCGAGGTGATCGACGAGTTGTACAAGTCGGAGACGGCGACCAACTTCAACAACAAGTCGATCGCATGGCTGCTGAAGAATTACAACCGCATCTACGACGACCCGGACATGGCGCTGGACATCTACACGCGCCAGTGTTCGATCGGCGTGACGGCCAAGCAGCTCGCCACGATGGCGGCGACGATCGCCAACGGAGGCAAGAACCCCGTGACCAAACAACAGGTCTTCAAGCCCGAGCTGTCGCCCAAAATCGCCTCGATGATGGCGACCGTGGGTTTCTACGAGCACACGGGCGACTGGCTCTTCACGACGGGGCTCCCGGCCAAGACGGGCGTGGGCGGCGGCATCATGGGCGTCGTCCCGGGCGTGATGGGCGTAGCAGCCTTCGCGCCGCCGCTCGACGAGGCCGGCAACTCGGTCAAGGCGCAGAAGGCGCTGGCCTACATCGCCGGGCACCTCAACCTCAATATTTTCGGCACCACGCGCTGCGTGATGGCCGAAAAGGAAGCTGCGCAGGCGTAGGCCTGCAACGGCAACTGGGCAAAAGGCCTGCGCATGACGTGCGCAGGCCTTTTCCATTGCGGGATGCACCGGGAGGCAAAAACAGGGGGGGGGGCGAAAAAAACAGGTACGGCCGGACGAACAATAGTGACGCTGTTCAGGGGGAGAAGAATTCATCGCCCGAACCGTACCCGGAGGCGGCGTATGGCCTGCGGCCTGCGAAAAAAAGCAAGGGCGCAGGTGCAAACTCCCGTTAACAGGCCTTCCGAGCCTTGCATGGTAGTTGCCCTTACGCCCGAGCCCGCCCCGGCACGAGGCCGGGACATAGCAAGGGTTTCAGACAATATTTACACCACGCATAAACCTGTCATAGCAACAGTCGGAAGTTTGTTAACGGCGTAAAGGTTGTCTTAACCTTATGGTATGTCGTTACGGCGATGCCGTATTGTTCTGCAAAGTTAGCATAATTTCTGTATTCTGAATTTTACTGGTACAAATATAAGTAAATTACTTAATACTTAAACATGTTTAAGTGCAAAAAATCGACTTATTCCATTTTTTTGTAAAATGGAACGGAAAAAACAACGCCGCGACGAAGAATTGCTTCAAAAAATCATTCTGCGGGTGAAGGAACTAAGGCACATGCACAACCACCAATCGCAGGAGCAGTTGGCCGAAGCGACCGAGTTGGGAATCGCACAACTCGAATCCGGCAAGAATTTCCCGAATCTGACGACTATTTCGATTATTTGCAAGTTTTACAATATTACCCTCGACGAATTTTTCGCCCCGCTCCATTACCCGCCGAAAGAAAAATAAACCCCTCGGGGGCTTCGGCGGCGGCTATCGCCGGGGCAAACCCGATAAGCGGCAAACAAATAACCGGCAAACAGATAACCGAAAAACAGATAAACAGCAATCAAGAACCGGCGGCAACAATCGGCAACGGACAACGTACAAAAAAAAAGGTTCCGCTTTTGCGGAACCTTTTTACATACTGAAATACGGCACCTTACTCCGCCTCTTCGGCAACGGCGCGGAACAGCGCGACGTCTTCGAGCGTGGAGTTCATGACGTAGGTATAGGCCTCCGAGATCTTACCCTCGGCAAGTTTGCAGAAGATTTTCGCCGAATCGGCATACTCCTCCGAATCGCCGGCCTGACGGGCCAGCAGGTAGGTGATGATGATATGGCCGGCGGTCTCGACCAGACGGCGTGCGTGGAAATCCTTGAAGCCGCAAAGTTCCTTGTCCCCGGCTTCGACATGGGCGGTCATTTCCGAGAACTTCGCGGTCAGCTCCTTCAGCTTCGCAACGACGGGCTGCATGGGCTGGTTGTATTCGGCGGCAGCGTAACGCTCGATCTGCTCCATGAAGGTGCCCTTGGTCACGGCGTTGATCGCCGCCACGACCTGCAGCTGCGAAGTACCCTCGTAGATATTCATGATACGTGCGTCGCGGTAGAGGCGCTCGCAGGGATAGTCCTTCATGAAGCCCGAGCCGCCGTGGATCTGGATGGCGTCGTAGGCCTGCTGGTTGGCGTACTCCGACGAGAAGAGCTTGACGAGCGGCGTGAAGCCGTCGGCCAGGCGGTTGTAGAACTTCATCTCCTGACGCTCATCACCTTCGAGCGGACGCTCGTGCGCGATATGGCCGTACTGCTTGTAGACCTCGACGAAGCGCGTCGTCTCGTACAACAGCGCACGGACACCCTGCAACTTGGCCTTCATGTTGGAGAGCATCTCCGCAACGGCCGCGAAGCGGATGATCGGCTTGCCGAACTGCTCACGCTCCTGGGCGTATTTCAGCGCCTCGCGGTAGGCGGCTTCGCACAAGCCCACCGACTGCGCACCGATACCCAGGCGGGCGGCGTTCATCAGCGACATCACGTATTTGATAAGGCCCATCTTGCGGTCGCCGACCAGCTGCGCGGGGGCGTTGGTGAAGACCAGCTCGCACGTCGGAGAGCCCTTGATACCCATTTTGTTCTCGATACGGCGTACCTTCACGCCGCCGTCGCGCTTGTCATAGACGAGCATCGACAGTCCGCGGGCGTCGGTGGTACCCTCTTCGGTACGCGCCAGCACGAGCGAAACGTCACCGTCGCCGTTGGTGATGAAGCGCTTGACGCCGTTCAGCAGCCAGGTCTGCTTCTCCTCGGACCACGTAGCCTTGAGCATCACGGCGCCCAGGTCGGAACCCGCATCCGGCTCGGTAAGATCCATGGCGCAAGTAGCACCCGCGGAAACCCACGGCAGGTATTTGGCCTTGAGCTCCTCCGAGGCGAACTCGTTGAGCGTCTCGGCACAGTCCTGCAAACCCCAGATATTCTCGAAACCGGCATCGCCGCGTGCCACCATTTCGTTGGCCATGACGAAGCAGACCAGCGGGAAATTCAGGCCGTCGTACTTGCGGGGCAGCGTAAGGCCGCTCAGGCCCGCGTCGACGATGGCCTTCATGTTCTGAACCGTGCCCGCAGCGTACTCCACGTGGTCGTTCACGACGCGGGGGCCTTCGTGATCCACGCCCTCGGCATTCGGAGGCGATGACCTCGCCGCAGACTTCACCGGCGATCTCCAGCACGCGGCGGTAGGAGTCCATGGCGTCTTCGAAATCCTGCGGCGCGAAATCGTAGAGGTCTTTCTCGGCGAAGCCGCGCTCTTTCAGCTCCACGATCTTGCGCATCAGCGGATGCTGAAGGTGGAACTGCAAATCCTTATTGTCTGAAAAGAAATTAGCCATTACTTCGAATTTTGTTTGTAGTACTTAATCATCTTGGGGATCACCTCGTTGACGTCGCCCGTGATGGCGTAGTCGGCAATCTTGTTGATCGGGGCTTCGGGGTCGGTGTTGATCGAAATGACCATGGCCGAGCCGTCCATGCCGGCCGTATGCTGGATCTGCCCCGAGATACCGCAGGCGATGTAGAGTTTGGGGCGTACCGTCACACCGGTCTGACCCACCTGGCGCGCATGGTCTGCGAACCCGGCGTCGACGGCTGCGCGGCTCGCGCCCACCTCGGCACCCAGCACGTCGGCCAGCTCGAATACCAGGTCGAAGTTCTCCTTCGAACCCATGCCGTAGCCGCCCGCGACGATGACGCCGGCACCCTTGATGTCGATCTTGCTCTCGGCAATCTCACGGTCGATGATCTTCACCGCGAGGTCTGCGTCCTTCACGAATTTCTGCCACTGGATCTTCTTCACCTCGCCGGCACCCGGCTTGGCGGCATATTCGCGGCGCATGACGCCTTCGCGGACGGTAGCCATCTGGGGACGGTTGTCGGGATTGACGATCGTGGCGATGATGTTGCCGCCGAAGGCGGGACGGATCTGGTAAAGCAGGTCCTTATACTCCTTGCCGGTCTTGGCGTCCTTGTGGTCGCCGATCACCAGCTGCGTACAGTCGGCCGTAAGACCGCTGTAGAGGGCCGACGATACGCGCGGGGCGAAGTCGCGGCCGTTGCAGGTCGCGCCGAACAGCGCGATCTGGGGTTTCTCCTGTTCGATCAGGCCGCACATGACGGCCGTATGGGGCAGCGTGCGGAAAGGTGCGAAGATCTTGTCGTCGGCGACCCAGACGGTGTCGGCGCCGTATTTGGCGAGCTCATGCTCGAGATGCCGGCGAGGTTCTCGCCCAGCACCACGGCTTCGAGTTTCACGCCCAGCGTCGTGGCCAGTTCGCGGCCCTTGGTCATCAGTTCGAGGCACACCTCGGCGGCCTTGCCGCCCTCGTTCTCGATATATACGAATATGTTGTTCATCTCCTATGCACGTATTAACCGAGCGTGTGGCTCGCGATAAGTTCGACCATCAGTGAATTGATATCCTCGTCGGAAGACGTGAGTTTCTTGGCCTCCTTGGCCTGAAACACCACGTTCTCGATCTTCTTGACCTTGGTGGGCGAACCCGCAAGGCCCAGCTGCTGCGGATCGGGATTGACGTCGGCGGCGGCCCACTCGACGATCTGCAGGTACTCCTTGGCGGCGGCGCGCTTGGCGGCCGGCGAGTCGGGAGCTGCGGCGATCTCCGATTTGGCGAGGGCGAATTTGCAGGTCATCACGCGCTTGGCGTTGCGCGGACGGCACTCGGGAGCCGAGGCATTGACCGTAATGACAGCCGGGACGGGGCACTCGACGGTCTCGGTGCCGCAGTTCAGGCGGCGCCGGATAACCAGCGTGCTGTCCTTGATGTCGAGGATCTCTTCGGCATAGGTAACCTGCGGCAGGCCGAGTTTCTCAGCCACCTGGGGGCCGACCTGCGCCGTATCGCCGTCGATGGCCTGGCGGCCGGCGAAAATGATGTCGGGCCGGATCTTTTTCAGGGCGCACGACAAGGCGTACGACGTGGCGAGCGTGTCCGAACCGGCGAATTCGCGGCCCGAAAGCAGGTAACCGCCGTCGGCGCCGCGGAACATCGCGTCGCGGATGATGTCGGCGGCACGCTGGGGCCCCATCGTCAGGATATGAACCGTCGAAGCGTCGGTGCGGTCTTTAAGCGCGAGCGCCATTTCGAGCGCATTGAGATCTTCGGGATTGAAGATGGCCGGCAGCGCCGCGCGATTGACCGTCCCTTCGGGGGTCATCGCATCCTTACCCACGTTGCGGGTATCGGGCACCTGCTTTGCCAATACAACAATTTTCAGCTGTTTTTTCATAGTAGGTATTTATGGTTAATAGCTATCTTACGATGGTTTCGCCGCGGTCGGGGCCGACGGAGATGATCTTCACCGGAACACCCGTCTCGCGTTCGATGAACTCGACATAGGCCTTGAACTCCGCGGGGAAGTCCTCGTAGCGGGTGAAGGCGCGCAGGTCGCATTTCCACCCCGGGAACTCGCGGTAGACGGGTTTCAGGTCGTCGCCGACCTCATAGGGGAAATGCGCGGTGCGCTCGCCGCCGACCTCGTATTCGGTGGCGACCTTGACGGTCTCGAAATCGTTCATGACGTCGGACTTCATCATGATGAGCTGTGTCACGCCGTTGATCATGATCGAATATTTGAGCGCGACAAGGTCGAGCCAGCCGCAGCGGCGCTCACGGCCCGTAACGGCTCCGTACTCATGGCCGATACGCGCAGCCGGGCACCCGTCTGGTCGAACAGCTCCGTAGGGAACGGGCCGCTGCCGACGCGCGTGCAGTAGGCCTTGAAGATGCCGTAGACCTCGCCGATGCGGTTCGGGGCGATGCCCAGACCGATGCAGGCGCCGGCGCAGACGGTATTCGAGGAGGTGACGAAGGGATAGGATCCGAAGTCCACGTCGAGCAGCGTACCCTGAGCGCCTTCGGCCAGAATGCTCTTGTCCTGAGCCGAGACACTCGTTGACGAAATACTCGCTGTCGATGATGTTGAAACGACGCAGGTACTCGACCGCCGCAAACCACTTCTGTTCCAACTCGGTGATGTCGTACTCGTAGGCCAGACCGCGCAGAATGCTCTCGTGGCGCGCCTTGGCGCGGGCGTATATCTTTTCCGGAAATCGGCGCTCAGCACATCGCCCACGCGCATGCCGTTGCGGCTGACCTTGTCGGTATAGGTCGGACCGATGCCCTTGCCGTGGTGCCGATCTTGGCGCTGCCCTTGGCCGCTTCGTAAGCCGCATCGAGAATGCGGTGCGTGGGCAGGATCAGGTGGGCTTTCTTCGAAATGCAGAGTTGCTTGGTGAGGTCGTGGCCGCTGGCTGCGAGCGCTTCGGCCTCTTCACGGAAGAGGACGGCGTCAATGACAACACCGTTACCGATGATATTGGTCTTACCGCCCTGGAATATGCCCGAAGGATCGAGCGGAGTACGTATTTCTCGCCGTTGAATTCCAACGTATGACCGGCATTGGGACCGCCCTGAAAGCGGGCTACGACCTCGTAGCCAGGCGTCAGCACATCCACAACTTTTCCCTTGCCCTCGTCACCCCATTGCAGGCCGAGGATAACGTCAACTTTTTTCATTGTATCCGGTAATATTTATGTGTGCAAAAGACATTTTTTGCATCCAAAGGTACTAGAATTATTATCCGAAATACCCAACCCGCGGCGGCGACTTTTCAACAATGTATCAGAAATAAGCGTACCGGAAACCCGCCGCGGAAGGCAAATGACAGTGCCGGGGGGGGGCAGCAGCAAACAACGCAGCAACCGACAGGAAGCGATGCGGGCAGGTGACGGGAAGCGACGCGGGCAGTCAGCGGAAAACGATGCGGGGGGGGGCGGTCAGCGGACGACCACCTCGGTCGGCCCGTTGCGGTCGACGCCCTGCGAAGCGAGGCAATAGACGGTCGTAAGGAAAGGATTGTCGCGCGTGTCGGCCTGCAACTGCCCCGAGCAGGGGGGCAGGTCGAGCGTCACCAGCAGGTTGCCGCGGCAATCGAGCGAGCGCAGGGAAGAGTTGGATTTCAGGTCGAGGCGTGCGAGCAGGTTTTCGGCACAGTCCAACTGCGTAAGCCCGCGCAGGCCGTCGATGTCGAGCGACGTGATTTCGTTGTCGCCGCAATCGAGCTTTTGCAGGTCGGGGCATTTGCGCAGGTCGAGCCGCGTGAGATTATTGCCGCTGCAATCGAGCTCGCGCAGGCGGGAAAACTCGCCGATCTCCCACATCGCGGAGATGTTGCGGCCGGAGCAATCCATCGCCAGGACGCGCTGCGCCTCGTAGCGCGAAATGCGTCCGTCGTGATCCAAATCGAACATTCCGAGACAGAATCGTTCGAAGGCGGGATCTGCGAAGGTGATATAAATACGCTTGTTCTTATCATCCTGCTCGTTCTCAGCAAGGCCGCAGGCCGTGAACAGCAACAGAGCGAGAACAGGGATAAAGCGCAGCATGGCCGGATCAGATATTCACGTCGTCGTCGGAGTCGTCGCCGCCGTCGGAATTGCCGTCGTCCTGAATCTCGTCGGCACCCTTGATCTCGTCGTCGTAGTAGTCCTTGTCGTCCTCCTCCTGCGCATTGTCGTCGATCTTGACGTCGATCTTAACCATGTAGGCGATCTCGTCGGTATCGAAAGGTACGGCATAGAAAAAATCTCCGTTGGGCTTGTCCACGCGCATCATCGCTTCGGTGAACCCCAGCGGGTATTTCTGCTTGACGGCCTCCTGCAGTTCGGGAGCCAAGTTGTGGAAAGCTCGTTACGATATGTTTCTTCGTCGTATTCTGTTTAGCCATAGTAATGCTTGGAAATTTTCTGCAATTATAAGCAAAATTTACATATCGCACCACATACGTAATTTTTTTTTGCATTTTTTTTGAATTTGCAGGTAGTTATAACAAAATACGTACCTTTACGCACGTTATACTTATATTATGATACGCGAGAGAGTCGAAGAGCTGCGGCGGCAGCTTGAGTACCATAACTTCAGATATTACGTCGAAAACGCCCCTGAGATCTCCGACTTCGAATTCGACACGATGATGCGCGAATTGCAGGATCTGGAGCGGGCGCACCCCGAACTGGCCGACCCCAATTCGCCTTCGGTGCGTGTCGGGAGCGACATCACGTCGGAGTTCCGGAGCGTAAAGCACCGGTTCCGATGCTTTCGCTCGGCAACACCTATTCGCTCGACGAACTGCATGAATTCATCGCCCGCATCGAAAAGGAGGCAGGGCCAACGGAGTTCGTCTGCGAGCTGAAGTTCGACGGCACGGCCATATCGCTCACCTACGAGGACGGGCGGCTGCTGCGTGCCGTGACGCGCGGCGACGGCACGCAGGGCGACGACGTGACGGCCAACGTACGTACGGTGCGCACAGTGCCCCTCAGGCTCAGGGGCGACGACTGGCCCGACTACTTCGAAATACGCGGCGAGATACTGATGCCCTACGCCTCGTTCGACAAGATCAACGCCGAACGCGAGGCGGCCGGGGAGACGCTCTTCGCCAATCCGCGCAACGCCGCGGCGGAACGCTCAAGCAGCAGGCTTCGGCGGTGGTCGCGCGGCGCGGTCTGGACTGCACGCTCTACCAGCTGGCGGGCGACGACCTGCCCTTCACGAACCATTGGGAGAGTTTGCAGAAGGCACGCGAGTGGGGATTCAAGATTTCGGACCAGATGCGCATATGCCGCAGTGCGGAGGAGATAGACGCCTACATCGCCCATTGGGACGAGGGGCGCCATGCCCTGCCCTTCCCCACCGACGGCGTGGTAATCAAGGTAAACGACTTCGGCGTGCGGCGGCAGCTGGGATTCACGGCCAAGGCCCCGAAATGGGCCGTGGCCTACAAGTTCAAGGCCGAGCAGGCGCTGACGCGGTTGGACAGCGTGGCCTTTCAGGTGGGACGCACGGGAGCCATAACGCCCGTGGCCAACCTCGAACCGGTGCTGCTGGCCGGCACGACGGTACGCCGGGCGACGCTGCACAACGCCGAACAGATGGCCCTGCTGGACATACGTCCGGGCGACATGGTATACGTCGAGAAGGCGGCGAAATCATTCCCAAGATCACGGGCGGTGGAGCTCTCGCAGCGGCCGGCAGACAGCAGGCCGTTCGAGTACATCACGGTATGTCCCGAATGCGGCACTCCGCTGGTCAAATACGAAGGCGAGGCGAAGCACTACTGTCCCAATCAGGGCGGGATGCCGTCCGCAGATCATCGGACGCATCATCCACTTCATCCGCCGCAAGGCGATGGACATCGAGGGGCTGGGCGAAGAGACCGTCGAGCTGCTTTACGAAAACGGGCTGGTGCACGACGTGGCCGACCTGTACGACCTGCAGGCTCCGCAGCTGGCGTGTCTGCCGCGGCTGGGCGAGAAGTCGGCAGACAACATCATCCGGAGCATCCGGGGATCGGTCGAAGTGCCTTTCAGGCGCGTGCTGTTCGGGCTCGGCATCCGCTTCGTGGGCGAAACCACGGCCAAATACCTCGCGGAACACTTCCGGTCGCTCGACGCGGTGATGAAAGCCACGCGCGAGGAGCTGACCGAAGCCGACGAAGTGGGCGGACGCATCGCCGACGCGATCATCGAATACTTCGCCGACGAGAAGAACCTCGCCATCATCCGCCGCCTGCGCGACGCGGGCGTGAAGTTCGAAGCCGAAGCGCGCGAGCTGGCGTCGGAGTCGCTCGCGGGAAAGAGTTTCGTGATATCGGGCAAGTTCTCGCCACAGCCGCGACGAGCTGAAAGAGCTGATCGAAATACACGGCGGCAGGAACCTCGCGGCCGTATCGGCGAACGTCGATTACATCGTGGCGGGCGAGAATATGGGTCCGGCGAAGCTCAAGAAAGCCGAGAAGCTGGGCGTGAAGATCATCTCCGAAGAGGATTTTATCGCCATGATCGGCGGGCAGGAAGCCCCGGCGGCAAACGGGACGGAAGCCGACAGCGCAACAACGGCAAATACCGGAGGCAGGAACAATGGCGCCCCGGCCGCGACGGAAGGCGGGGACGGCGAACCCGTCCAACAAGGCGAGTTGTTCTGAGCCCCGCGGAAAAGGAATACGCATAAAAAACTACATAATGCCAAACAGAATCATATGATACGACACAAGCTCTGCGGCGTGGGGGCCGCCATGATAACCCCCTTTACACCCGAAGGAAAAGTCGACTACCAGGCGCTGGCATGCATGATCGACTATGTGATCGAAGGCGGCGTGGACTACATCGTGGCGCTCGGCACCACGGCCGAAACCCCGACGCTCTACATGCCCGAACGCGCGGTGATCGCCATGTTCATCACCAACCACATCGCAGGCCGCGTGCCGCTGGTAATGGGCTGCGGCGGAAACTCGACGTCGGAGGTGCTGGACCAGCTCCGCGAATTCGACCTGCGGGGCGCGGACGCCATCCTGAGCGTGACGCCCTATTACAACAAGCCCTCGCAGGAGGGACTTTACCAGCATTTCCGCACCGTATCGGAGCATTCGCCCCTGCCGGTGATCCTCTACAACATCCCGGGCCGGTCGGGCGTGAACATGACCGCCGAGACCACGCTGCGGCTGGCGCGCGACATGAAGAACGTCATCGGCATCAAGGAGGCGTCGGGCGACATCGAGCAGATGCAGCGCATCCTCGACAACCGCCCCGAAGGGTTTCTGGTGCTGTCGGGCGACGACGGCATGACGCTCGACCTGATGCGCCGCGGCGGCGAAGGCGTGATTTCGGTGGCCGCGAACGCTTTTCCCAAGCGGTTCATGGAGTGTGTGAACTACGCCAAGGCCGGGGAGTTCGACCGTGCGGAAAAGGCATACGAATGCCTCGACGAAGCGGTACATGCCCTGTTCGAAGAGGGCAACCCCGTGGGGGTGAAGTGCGCACTGGCCGAAATGGGCAAAATCGGCCCGACGATGCGGCTGCCGCTGGTCGAGGGTTCGGGGGCGCTGCGCGAAAAGTTCAGCCGGCTGATTGCGGAATACGATTTGCGCTGATTCCGCGTTAGTGCCTAAAATACGAATATGAAAAATTTACTGCTGACATTGCTCCTGCTTCCGGCGCTGGCCGCGGCGAAAGTTCCCCGACGAGGAGGACATTCAGCCAAGACGATGGACGCCGAGTCGCCGTTCTACTACACATCGCTGATGATGCGCTACAACGCCGGCGACGAGACGCTGACCGACGAGGATTACCACTACCTCTATTACGGCTACGCCTATCAGGAGAGCTACAAACCGCTGGACGCGAACCCCGATCTGGACAAGCTGCTGTTGCTGGCTTCGGGACTCGATCCCGACAACCCGGCCGGCCGACGCTCGAAGCGATGCTCTACACGGGCGAGGATGCACTGGCCCGCGACCCGTTCAGCCCCAAGATCCTCAACCTGATGGCCTACGCCCACGGCGCGCTGGGCAACAAGCTGCAGGAGAAGATGTACTACAACCGGATGCAGGGCGTCTCCGGGCGATCCGGGAGTCGGGAGACGCGCTGACGCAGAAGACGCCGCGCCATATCCTGATGTTCGACCACGCGCTCGACGTGATGGCACCGAAGGGTTTCGTACGACAAGAGCCGCATCATCAGCCGTACGGTGGAGTTCATCCCCTTCACGGCGCCCCGGATGGTCGGCGACAAGAAACGCAAAGGGCTCTATTACGACTTCGGACGCATATACTGGAACAAGCCCGAAGGTTATACCTATAAACGTGACCGCACATGGCAATTCAACAACCTCAAACCCCGTACCTACAAATAATCCGGCGCACGTTGTGGCTGCTGCTGGCGCTGGCGGTGCTCGCCGGGTGCGAAAAAACAGAGGAACGCGCAGGGCTGACCACGACGCAGGACGAAGCGGTGCTGCGCAGCACGGCCGGATCGGAGCGGCATTCACGGTGTCGTCGACCGAAGCGTGGTCGCTCACCACCACGGGAAGCGGCTTCGGCATCTCCCCCACCCGAGGCGGCCGCGGGGAGACGACGGTAACGGTGAGGGCACAGGACGGGAATACAGGCCACAGCCGCGTCAAGCTAGGGACAGTGACTGACTCTGACCGCAGGAGGTGCGCAGTGTAGCGTCACCGTATCGCAGAGCCCGGCGACTGCGACGCAGACCATGCTGCTCTACATGCCGGGGCGGGATCTGCTGAATTCTACAAGCAGAATATCGACGGTGTATTGAAAGCTGTCGACGCAAATGTTCCGGGCGACGGCCGCATATTAGTCTGCTACCAGCCCAACGCGCACTCACAGGCCGAAATGTACGAGGCGTATTTCAACGCCGAAAAGCAGGCGGCCGCATTCACGCTGCTGAAAAGCTACGACGATTTCGCGGCGGCCGATCCCGCATGCGTACAGCGCATGCTGGCCGACGTGGAGGCTCGCCCCTGCGCAGCATTACGGGATCATCGTCGGCTGTCACGGCAAGGCGTGGGTGCCCGCGAATCAGGGAGCACTCAGCTACTCGGCCCGGATGTCGAAGGAGCTGGAGGATTTATGGATTCCGATGCCAGGAGCACTGACGACCGTTCGTTCGGCGACACGGGGCGGTCGATCGACATTACGAATTTCGCGGCGGCGGTCAAGGCCCAGAATTACAGACCCGACTACCTGCTTTTCGATGCCTGCTTTATGGCCAATATAGAGACGCTGTACGACCTGCGCGAATGCACGGACTACGTAATTGCCGCGCCCTGCGAAATCATGGCACAGGGATTCCCCTATGAGCGGGCGATGCCGTGGTTCTTCACCGACGGTGGCAAAGAATACAACCTGACAAAGGTATGCGAAGCATTCTGGAACTTCTACATGAACGATGCGACGACCCAATCGGGCTGCATTTCGCTGGCCGTGATGTCGGAAATGGAGGGTATGAAGGAGGTCATGCGGCGCATCAACGCCGCGCCGAAAAGAGTCCTATGCGGAAGAGCTGCAAAGCTACGAGGGAATGTCTTCGCACATATTCTACGATCTGGGACACTGGGTCGAACTGGCCTGCAGCGACGCTGGGCTGAAAGAGGAGTTCAAAGTGCAGTTGGACAAGGCGTTCCCAAAAGCTGCACGGCTCAGCACGCCGGAATTCTACTCGGCATATAACGGCCGGATGAACCCCGTCGCCTACTATTCGGGAGTGTCGTTCAGCGAACCATCGGACAAATACACCGAGGAGAACAAGCAGACGAGCTGGTACCGAGATACGCATTAATTGAAAAAGGGTGATTCTTAAGGAATCACCCTTTTTCGTTATTCGTACTGGCCGGACTTGAGCCGTTCGACCTCCTCGCGGGAGAGGAAACGCCAGGCTCCGCGCTTGAGGTTCTTCTTCGTCAGGCCGGCGTAGTAGACACGGTCGAGCTTGGTGACGGTGTAACCCAGGAATTCGAAAATACGGCGCACGATACGGTTGCGGCCGGAGTGTATCTCGATGCCGATCTCCTGCTTGTTCTCCTTGACATAGGAAATTTCGTCGGCGAAGATTTCGCCGTCTTCAAGTGTGATGCCCTCGGCGATGCGATCCATATCGGCACGCGCCAGGGGCTTGTCGAGCGTCACCTGGTAGATTTTCTTCTTCCGGAAGGCCGGATGGGTGAGCTGCTTGGTCAAATCGCCGTCGTTGGTGAACAGCAGCAGTCCGAGACTGTTCTTGTCGAGACGCCCCACCGGGTAGATGCGTTCCGTGCAGGCGCCCTGCACCAGCTCCATGACGGTTTTGCCCGCATGCGGATCGTCGAGCGAAGTGACATAACCCTTGGGCTTGTTGAGCACGAGGTAGACCTTCTTCTCGCCCTGCACGCGGCTGTCGTTGAATTTCACCTCGTCGGTGGGAAGCACCTTGGTGCCCAGCTGGGTGACGATCTGGCCGTTGACCGTAACGAGACCCGCAGTGATGAAATCGTCGGCCTCGCGGCGCGAGCAGAGTCCCGACTGCGCCAGAAAGCGGTTCAGGCGCATTTCGCCGACCTGCTTTTCGGGCGTGAATTTCGGGTAGGAAGCCGGCTTGTCGTCGTGCTTCCGGAATCCGGGCTTATAGGGTTTGTCGCCGAACCTGCGGTCGCCGGACTTTTTGTCCGCGAACCGACGGTCGCCGGCGGGCTTGTCGCCAATTTAGGCGTTCGCCGTAGGGTTTGTCGCCGAACTTGCGGTCGCCGGACTTTTTGTCCGCGAACCGACGGTCGCCGGCGGGCTTGTCGCCGGATTTACGTTCGCCGTAGGGTTTGTCGCCGAACTTGCGGTCGCCGAATTTCTTGGGTCCCCGGCGGACTTACCGTAGGCGGGTTTTTTTCGCCGCGGGGCTTGTCGCCGAACTGAGCGGCGCGGTTTGTCGCCGTCGCGGTGTTCGTAACGGAACGGGCGCGGACTTACGCTCGCCGCCGGTTTGTCGCCGAACTGCGGCGCGGTTTGTCGAATGCAGGGCGATTGTCCGCCGTGAAATGGGGATTGTACGACGCCCGCTTGACGGGCTTGCGGTCATCGGACGGCTGCTCCGAATCGGCAGCATCACGCTGTAAACGCGGGCGACGCTCGACACGCTCCGCCGTAGCAGTCACGGTACGCTGGCGCTTGTCGCGTCCGAAACGCGAAAGTACCGTGGTCGAGTCGTTTTTAAAGTCTTTCATAATCAGTTTGAATGTTTACGCGGCAAAGTTAATCGAATTTTCCGGATAAAAGCATATTGCGTGCCCGATTCGGAGATAAAAGCCGCAGGCCGTTACAAATTCGCCGCTTTTGCGTTATCTTTGCGTCCATAAACAATGCCCGGCGTCGTTTGCCGGGTATTTCCCCCGTCGCTTTCCATGAACATGAACCGCGAAATACTGCGCATCGCGCTCCCGAATATCGTTTCGAACATCACCGTACCGCTGATGGGAATCGTGTCGACGGCCATCGCCGGGCACTGGGGCGCGGATTCGGCGGCGACGATCGGCGCACTGGCCATCGGGGTGTCGATCTTCAACTTCATCTACTGGAACTGCTCGTTCGTGCGCATGGGAACCAGCGGACTCACGGCGCAGGCATTCGGCGCGGGCAACTTCCGCGAATGCACCAACATGCTCGTAAGGGCGCTGCTCGTGGCGGAGGAATGGGCTTGCTGATGTTGCTCCTGCAATACCCGCTGGGCGAGCTGGCCCTGTGGGGACTCAACGGCAACGACATGACGCGCGAGTACTTCTACGCCCGCATCTGGGCCGTGCCGGCGGGGATTCTCCTGTTCGGCTTCAACGGCTGGTTCACGGGGGTATGCAGAACGCGCTGATACCGATGTTCACGGCTATCACGGTCAACGTGGTGCATGTGCTGTGCAGCCTCTGGTTCGCATTCGGACTGGACATGGGGATCGTCGGCATCGCCTACGCCTCGGTAATCGCGCAGTGGACGGGCGTGGGACTTTCGCTGCTGCTGCTCATGCTGCGCTACCGCAAGGTGCTGACGGGCATCGACTGGGCGGAGGTATTGAACCTGAAACCGCTCAGGACCTTCTTCATCGTAAACCGCGACATCATGCTGCGCACGTTCTGCATCGTGGCCGTCTACACCTTCTTCACGGGGGCTTCGGCCCGCATGGACGAACCGGCGCTGCTGGCCGTGAACACGCTGCTGTTGCAGTCTTCACGCTCTTCTCGTACATGAACGACGGATTCGCATACGCCGCCGAAGCGCTGACGGGCCGATTCATCGGCGCGCGGGACGTAAGGGGCGCTGCGCGACTGCCTGCGCCGCTGCATCGCGTGGGGCACGGCCGTGTCGGTGCTGTTCGTGGGAATCTACATCGTCTGGTGGCGCGACCTGGTGGGGCTGTTCATCGACGATTCGGCCGCAAACGCCGCGACGATCGTGGAGCTGGCGGGAGAGTATATCGTATGGATCATCCTGATCCCCGTAGCCAGCGCCATGCCCTTCATCATGGACGGCATCATGGTGGGCGCGACCGAGACGCGCGTCATGCGCAACTCGATGTTCTGGGCTACGGCAGCCTATTTCGGCATCTTCTACGTCGGCTACGCGATAATCGGCAACAACGCGCTCTGGCTGGCATTCACGCTCTACATGTTCCTGCGCGGGGTGCTCCAATACTTCATGACGCACCGCCTGCGGTCGATCTATGTGAAAGCGACAGCCTGACCGCCATGGAACTGACCCCTGATTCGCTCTACATCAAATACGTCCGCCTGAAAGAGGAGGACGAAACGCCGCAGACCTATCCGTACACCGTTCCGGCGCTGGCCAACTTCCGGCGGCTGGAATTCCGCAGGCCCGTGACCTTCATCATGGGCGAGAACGGTATGGGCAAATCGACGCTGCTCGAAGCCATCGCCGTCAAGGCGGGATTCAATCCCGAAGGAGGGTCCAAGAACTTCCGGTTCACGACGCGCGCCAGCCATTCGGGCCTTTACGAACATATCGTTCTGGGACGCGGACTCCAGCCGCGCGACGGCTATTTCCTGCGGGCGGAGAGTTTCTACAACGTGGCGACGGAAATCGAAAACGTCGCCGACGGCGTACTGAAATATTACGGCGACAAGTCGCTGCACCAGCAGTCGCACGGCGAAAGTTTTCTGGCGCTGCTCGGACACCGGCTCTTCGGACACGGACTTTATATTTCGACGAGCCGGAAGCCGCACTGTCGCCCTCGCGCCAGATGTACATGCTGTGCCGGATGAAGCAGCTGGCCGAGCAGGGGTCGCAGTTCATCATCAGCACCCACTCGCCGATCGTCATGTCCTACCCCGGCGCCGAGATATACGAAATCACGGACCGCGGGCTGGAACCGACCGAGCTGGAGGCGACCTCCCACTTCCAGCTGATGAAGCGTTTTATCCTCGACCGCCGGGGAATACTGCGGCAGATGGAGCTGGAGAAGGAATAGCCCTCGAACTGAGTTCGAGGGCTATTCCTTATTCGGAGTGCGCACCGGACATAGCATCGGATAAAGCGCCGGACAAAAGAGCGCAAACAAAAACCACCCGGCTCCTGCGAGCCGGGTGGTTCTATATTGCCGGAGGGCTGTCCCGCCCGTTATGCGGCGGTTATTCGCCCTTGGCGGCTTTCCAGAGCGGGAAGTATTTGTCGTACTTCTCCTGAATGCCGGGTTCGTCGCGCAGACGGAAGCAGAGCTGTTTGAGCATGTCGAGCGTATTGAAGTCGTCGGCTTTCAGCTCGTGGGCCTTCTCGAACCACGGAATAGCCTCCATATAGACCGCATTGGCGGCTTTCAGGTCGGTATCGTAGGCAGTCTGGCTGCTGTACTGCTTCTCGTTCATCACCTTGTTCATCTCGTCGGCCTTGATCGTGTAGAACACGCCCAGGTAATAATTGCCTTCGAACAGGTCGGGCTTCAGCTCGACGACCTTCTTGGGAACGATGCGATGCTTTCGTCGTACTGCTTCAGCGCGAAGAAGATACGGCCGCGGCCGAACCAAAGATCCACATTCTCCGGATTGCTCTCGATAGCCGCGTCGATCAGCGCCACCAAGTCGGCGGGGTCGCCCACCGAATCCTCAGGATTGGTATAGAGCTGCACCAGACCGTCGAGAATACGCTCGTTCTTCGGGAACTTCTTGATACCGGCGACCAGCGCATCCTTGGCTTTCAGGACATTGGCCTTGTCGGCGTCCTTCTGGCCGTAGTAGCAGTGGAAAAGGTAGTAGTAGATATTGCCTTCCTCGTCGTTATAACCCAGATCGAGCGCCTTGTTCAGGTAATCGGCACCGATGACGTACGATGCAGGGTTCGCAGCGCCGTCCACCGTGCGCAGATAACCCGCATAGTAGAGCAGCGCGGGTTCGGGATTGCCGTGAGCGGGGCTGGACTGGGCTTCGAAAGCCAGTGCATAGGCGTCGGCGGCATCGGCATAATTGCCGGTGTCGATGCCCGTATTGCCCACTTGCGAGCAGAAGTCGCTGATCTGCTTGAGCCCCTCCTTGACCTTATCGGCCGTCTTGGGGGCCATTTCATAAGCCTTGTTGTAGGCTTCGATAGCCTTGGCGGGAGCGTCTTCAATCACCCACTGCGTCTGGCTCCAAGTCGCGATCTTGCCGTCCTTGATATATGCCGTGAACCAAGGATAGACCCAAGCCTCGTAGGGAACGTTGACGAGCGTCACCGATTCGGTCGAGGCGGGTTCGCCCACGGCCAGCTTGAGCATCGCGGCATCCATATTGACGAAAAGGCTCTTCGTCGGTTCGATAGCCGCTTCGTAGAAGGCTTTGCCGCGGTTGATCCACGTGGAGGCCTTGGCGTTCTTCTTCGCATCGGCGATGTCGGCGTCGCTCTTCTCGATCTTGGATACAAGCGCTCTTGTTGACTTTCTGGGCCTGCACGGCAGTAACTGCTACGAGAGCGCCGCGAGAGCCGTCAAAAATGCTTTTCTTCATAACAAAATTTAATTTAAAGTTTTCAAATTCATTTCATCTATTCCTCGGCCGGCTGTCCTGCTTCGGGCGTTGCGCCCCCGTTTTCAGCAGCCTCTGCGGATTGTACTTCTTCGTCTTCATCGCCCGCAGCAGGTACGGCCATCACCGAAGCAATGGCATCGCCGTCGCGCAGGTTGATGATACGCACGCCCTGCGTGGCACGACCCGCAAGGCGGATCTGCGACACTGCCGTACGTATGGTAAGTCCCGAACGGTTGATAATCATCAGGTCGTTGTCGTCCGTAACGGCCTGTATGGAGATAAGTTTACCGGTTTTCTCCGTTACATTGATCGTCTTCACACCCTTACCGCCGCGGTTGGTGATGCGGTATTCGTCCAGATCGGTACGCTTGCCGTAACCGTTCTCGCTCAGCACCAGCACGTCCTGCTTCGAATCGGGTTCGACACATATCATGCCGACCACTTCGTCGGACTCCTCGATCGAGATGCCGCGCACACCCGCGCCGACACGTCCGATAGGGCGCACCGTCTCGTTGAAGCGGATGGCCTTGCCGTCGCGGGCCGCAATCATCACTTCGGCCTGACCGCTGGTGAGCTTGGCCTCGATCAGCTGGTCGCCTTCGCGGATGACGATGGCGTTCACGCCGTTCTGGCGCGGACGCGAGTAGGCTTCGAGCTTCGTCTTCTTGATCGTACCGTCCTTGGTACACATGATGATGAAGTTGTTGTTGACATACTCCTCGTCGTTCAGACGCTTGACGTTGATGTAGGCGCGGACCTTGTCGTCGGGTTCGATCTGGATGACGTTCTGGATGGCGCGGCCCTTCGAGGAGCGTGCGCCCTCGGAATCTCGTAGACCTTGAGCCAGAAGCAGCGCCCCTTCTCGGTGAAGAAGAGCATCGTATTGTGCATCGAGGCCACGTAGATATGCTCGATGAAGTCTTCGTCGCGCGTAGCGCTGCCCTTGGCGCCGACGCCGCCGCGGTTCTGCGTGCGGTACTCGGCAAGCGGGGTACGCTTGATGTAGCCCATGTGCGAGATGGTGATGACCATGTCGTCGTCGGCATAGAAGTCCTCGGGGTTGAACTCCTCGGAGGAGTAGACGATCTCCGAACGGCGCTCGTCGCCGTATTTCTCCTTGATTTCGAGCAGCTCGTCCTTGACGATCTGCATCTGCATGCCGACATTCTCGAGCACGTCCTTGAGGTGGGCGATCAGCTTGGTAAGATCGTCGCGCTCGGCGGTCAGTTTGCCGTACTCGAGCCCGGTCAGGGCGCGCAGGCGCATCTCGATGATGGCCGAAGCCTGGATGTCGCTCAGCTCGAAACGCTCGATCATGGCCTGCTTGGCCAGGTCGGGGGTCTGCGACGAACGGATGATGTGCACGATCTCGTCGATGTTGTCCTGTGCGATCAAGAGACCCTGCACGATATGTAGGCGCTCCTCGGCCTTGCGCAGGTCGTAACGCGTGCGGCGCACCACTACGTCGTGGCGGTGATTGACGAAGTGCTTGACCAGATCGCGCATCGGCAGCAGCTGCGGACGGCCGTTCACCAGCGCGATATTGTTCACTGCAAACGAGGTCTGCAGCGGCGTATTCTTATAGAGGGTGTTGAGCACGACGCTCGCCACGGCGTCGTGTTTGAGAATGATGATGATCCGAAGGCCGTTCCGGTCGGACTCGTCGTTGATGTAGGAGATGCCCTCGATCTTCTTTTCGTTGATAAGGTCGGCGATCTTCTTAATCATCTCCGCCTTGTTGACCATATAGGGGATCTCGGTGATGACGATGCACTCACGGCCGCTGGGAGTATGCTCGATATCGGTCTTGGCACGCATCATAACGCGGCCGCGGCCCGTAAGCATGGCCTCGCGGACACCCTCGTAGCCGTAGATGATACCTCCCGTGGGGAAGTCGGGGCCCTTGATATACTGCAGCATCTCCTCGCCCGTGATCTCGGGATTGTCGATATAGGCGCAGCAAGCGTCTACGACCTCGCTCAGATTGTGCGGGGCCATGTTGGTGGCCATACCGACGGCGATACCGCTCGCGCCATTGACGATCAGCAGCGGAATCTTGGTGGGAAGCACCGTGGGTTCGGGAATCGTATCGTCGAAGTTGAGCGTCCAGTCCACGGTCTCCTTGTCGATGTCGGCCATCACCTCGTCGGTGATCTTCTGCATGCGGGCCTCGGTGTAACGCATCGCGGCAGGCGAGTCGCCGTCCATAGAACCGAAGTTACCCTGGCCGTCGACCAGCGGGTAGCGCATCGACCACTCCTGTGCCAGACGCACCATCGCGTCGTAGACCGACGTATCGCCGTGGGGGTGGAACTTACCGAGCACGTCGCCGACGATACGCGCCGACTTACGGGTGGGCTTGTCGGAGTAGAGGTTGAGCTCCGCACTCATATCGTAGAGGATACGGCGGTGCACGGGCTTCATGCCGTCGCGCACATCGGGAAGCGCACGCGACACGATGACCGACATCGAATAGTCGATGTACGCCGACTTCATCTGCTCTTCGATATTGATAGGAATGATACGTCCTACCAAACCTGCATTCTTTTCTTCTTCAGTTAGCATCTTATCTCTTGAAATTACAGTCTTTTAACGAACAAAAATACGATTTATTTCCGATCTGAGCAACTTTAAGCCGATAAATATCGCCTCCGCGCGGAAGATTTCCGGGACGACGCCCCGTTTTTGCCCCTTTTCCGGCGATCTGACGGCCTCAAAAAAATCTCCCGACGAGGTGTCGGGAGAAAACGAGCCTGTTTGCAGCCGGGCGAGAGCCGGCGGCCGCGGCCGGGTGGGGGCGCATGCGTTTTCAGACGCAGGGGAAAAGTCGGAAAAAACGATTTCCGGGAAGCACGCTCCGCTTTTTTGCCGTTTCGGGAGGATTTTTTTACCTTTGCGGCTTCGACCCGAATTTTATGACCCGAATCAATACCCCCAAAGAGGTCCTCGCGCTGGCCGGAAGCTCCGCGGCGGACAAACTGCAAAATACGGCCGGCAAGACCCTCATACTCGCATTTCTGGCCGGCGCATACATCGCCATAGGCGGCCTGTTCTCGCTGATGGCGGGATTCGGGTTCCCCGGAGCGGCCGAAGCGCCCGGATTCCAGCGCCTGCTGTCGGGCGCGGTATTCCCGCTGGGACTTATACTGGTGGTATTCACCGGAGCCGAGCTGTTCACGGGCAACAACGCCGTACTGATGCCGGGGGCGCTCGCCCGCCGGTACGGCTGGGGCAAAGTAGCGCGCAACTGGACGCTCGTGTGGATGGGAATTTAGCAGGGGCGCTCTTCTTCGCCTATTTCCTGGTGGTGCTGCCCGGCGTACTCTCGTCGGAGCTGTGGCGCGAAGCGGCCTGCAACGTGGCGCAGGCCAAGGTCTCGATGCCGTGGCTGACGGTATTCCTGCGCGGCGTGGGCGCCAACTGGCTGGTATGCCTCGCCGTATGGCTCGGAATGAGCGCCAACGACGTGCCGGGACGTATGATGGGGTTGTTTTTCCCGGTCATGTGCTTCGTGGTGATCGGCTACGAGCACTGCATCGCCAACATGTTCTTCATCCCGCTGGGGATGATGCTGGGCGCCCCGGTGACGGCGGCGGAGCTGTTCGCCGGCAATCTGGTTCCGGCCACGCTCGGCAACATCGTGGGCGGCGGGCTCTTCGTGGGCGGGCTGTACTGGTATCTCAACCGGAAATAAGCGGCAGGAAATTCCTGCGGCAGCAGGGACGCGGCAGTCCGGCGCGCAATCCGGGGCATGAGCCGTCACATACGCACGCCGTTCGTATCCACTAAGTGTATCCACGGAAAGTATCCGCCGGAGTATATCCGCGCAGGCGTATCAGCGGAAGTCGATAAATTCGTAACCTTTGTAGTCCCCTTTGGAGAAGGCTTTGAGCGGCGTGTCGAGCGGGGCAACGCCGAGAACGGCGATGCCGACCTGCTCGCCGTCGTAATCGTAGCGGAGCGACTCGGGGCGCATCGCGGCGGTATCGACCGTAACGAGAATCTCCCCGGCGGGCGAGGCGTCCGCCGAAGTCGGGGTCAGCCGCACGACGGCCCGGCCCTCCGCGTCGCTCACCAGCGAGGGGGCATACTGGGTACCGATGAAGTCGAAGGCATGGGCCGGGTTGCTGAGCAGATTACGGCTTGAAGTATCCACGTCGTCGATGGTCACTTCGCGGCGGCGGTTGTCGATCTCGTAGCGGATTTTGCCGTCGCAGTAGACCTCCGCCTCCCCCACCGCGATATAGTAGTTTTCACCCTCGACGGCATAACGGCCGCGGGTGGTGTATTCGTCCGAGCTGACCTCGAACGCCACTCCGTAAGCGCCCAGCGCACGGAATCCCGCAGCCAGTTTTTCGAGAATCTCAGCGGCCCGTCCGTCGGCAGAAGGCGCAAGGGCGGCAACCGCCGCGGAGGCTGCGGGAGATGCAGCAGCAGCCGGAACGCCGGAACGGAAGAAATCACCTGCGGCCACAGGAACAGCGGATACGGTGGTTTCCGGGAAAACCGCACGAAGACCCGACACGGCAGTTTCGGCAGACACTGAGAAAACAGCGGATGCGGCGGTTTCGGCTGACGCTGTGGAAACAGCAGACGCAACAGCTTCGGCAGACGACGAGACAACAGCAGATGCAATGGTTTCGGCAGACGACGAGACAACAGCAGATGCAATGGTTTCGGCTGACGCTGAGGAAACAGCGGACGCGGCGGCGGTTTCGGTTACGGCGGCGGTTTCGGAAAGCATCCCGCGGGCGGCGGCCGTCCGGGCCGCTGACAGCAGCACTATTGCGAACAAAAGTCGTTTCATGGGCGTAAGCATCAGAATAAACCGAGGTCCTGCAGTTTGGCTTCGAGCGACGGCAGGTCGTGGAACAGAATGTCGCGCGGCTTGGCCCCCTGCTGGCGGCCGACGATGCCGGCACGTTCGAGCTGCGTCATGATGCGACCGGCGCGGTTGAAGCCGACTTCGTAGTTGCGCTGGATCATCGAGGTCGAAATATTGCCGCCCGAAACTGCGTCGCGGGCGATCTCGGCGAAGAGCGAGTCGTATTTCACCGGAGCGGACTCCTCGCTGCCCAGACTGCTGCCGCCGCCGTCCGCATCGGGCGTATAGTCGGGCAGCGGGTAGGCTTCGGTATAGCCCTGCTGGCGGGAGATGTAATCGACGACGCGCTCCACCTCCTTGGTCTCGACCAGCGCACACTGGATACGGGTCAGCTCGCCGTCCTTCGAGAAGAGCATGTCACCGCGGCCGATCAGCTGGTTGGCCCCCGGCTGGTCGATGATCGTACGCGAGTCGATCATCTGCATCACGCGGAAGGCGATACGGGCGGGGAAGTTGGCCTTGATACCGCCCGTGATGACCTTCACGTCGGGACGCTGCGTGGCGATGATCAGGTGGATGCCGACGGCACGCGCCTTCTGCGCGAGGCGCATGACGGGCCCCTCGACCTCGCGGGCGGTCATGATCAGATCGGCGAACTCGTCGACGACCACGACGATATAAGGCAGGTAGCGGTGCCCGTTGAGCGGGCTGAGCCGCCGGGAGGTGAATTTCTCGTTGTACTCGGCAATATTGCGCGCCCCGGCTTTCTTACAGAGTTCCAGACGGCTGTCCATCTCCGTGCAGAGCGAATTGAGCGCATAGACCGCCTTACGGGGATCGGTGATGATGGCATCGTCCTCGATTCCATCTTGGCGAGGAAGTGGCGTTCGATCTTGGCGTAGAGCGAGAATTCGACCATCTTGGGGTCGATCATCACGAACTTCAGCTGCGCGGGGTGCTTGCGGTAGAGCAGCGAGGTGATGATCGCGTTGAGTCCCACGGACTTACCCTGCCCCGTGGCACCCGCGACCAGCAGGTGCGGCATCTTGGCCAGATCGAACACGTAATTCTCGTTCTGGATCGTGCGGCCGATCACCACCGGAAGCTCGGCCTTCGACTCCTGAAAACGCAGCGAACGCACGGCGGAGTACATCGACACCACCTGCTTATCGCGGTTGGGCACCTCGATGCCGATGGTTCCCTTGCCGGGAATGGGCGCGATGATGCGGATACCCAGCGCCTTAAGGCTCTGGGCTATGTCGTTTTCGAGCCTCTGGATCTTCGAGATCTTGACGCCCTGCGCCTGCACGATCTCATAGAGCGTGACGGTGGGACCGACGGTGGCCTTGATACGCTGGATGGGAATGCCGAAATTCTTGGAGCGTATCCTCGATGCGGGTCTTGTTGTCGAAAATCTCCTCGTCGCTAACTTCCGAGTCGGAAACATAGTCCTCCAGAAGCGTCACGGGCGGCTTGTGTAGTTCACGAGGTCTTTCAGCGGATCGTAGCTCTCGGTCGTGATCGCCTTTTCATCGACCAGACGGGCTTCGTTGGCTTCGACCGTAACGACGACGCCTTCGGCACCGGCCGAACCCGCGGTAACTCGGCGTCGGCGGGTGCCCGTCGGGCGCGGCTCCCCATGCGCAGGCGCATCTCCGGATGCGGAAGCAGAGGGGATCCCGGCAACAGGGGCATTCCCGGAAGGGATTCGGAGCCGGAAAGGGATTCAGCAGCGGCTCCGGCGAAAGTCTCCGGGGAAGATGCGCCGGCATCTCCGCCTACGGTAAGTTCGGTGAACGGGCCGTCGGAAACGGGCATAGCGGGCCGGACCGGCGGTGGGGCGGCAGGACGCACCGCGGGGCGTTCCAGCTCGACAAGCCCGCTGGGGCCGAGCACCAGCCGCCCTTCGGGACGCGAGAGGTCGACTTCGATAAACTCGCCGTCGTCATCGGATGCGGCGGCCTCTGCCGCCTGCGGGGCTTCGGGCACAATGGGCATGCCGTCGGGGCCCAGTTCCACGAACGGATTGTCGTCCGCATCGCGGCGGGCGGCCTGCGGGGCGGCGGGAGTCCCGGCGGCAGCAGGCCCGGGAGTACGTACAGCGCGGGGCATTTCCGGCACCGGACGCTGCACGGCCAGTTCGAGTTCGGGACGGCGCACGACCACCTCGGGCTCCGCCTTCGGCGGCACGCTCCACGTTCCGGCCGACCGCCTGGCGGCCTCCGGCGCGGCCGGCGGATTCCGCGGCACGGCAGCCGCATCCCCGGCGGCATCGGACGGTTGCCCGTGTGCCGGCACGACCTTATGCTTGACGATCTCGACGATCTTGGCCGCTCTTGTCCACCATGACGTTGCCCGCACGATTGACCTTGTTGATGAAATTGCGGTTGATGAAGACGCCCGTCAGTATCCAGCAGCCCAGCAGCAGGATCAACGTCCCCAGCACCCCGATATGCGTGTGCAGCAGGGCGCTGCGGTCTCGATGCCGAAAGCGCCGCCCCACCCCGTCGAGCTGCAAAGGCTCCACTTGTCCGAGAAGGCGAAGCCCAGCGTCAGCGAACCGAGGATCATGATCAGGAAGAGCGAGAGAATCGAATGGTTGAACAGCAGCGGACGCTGGCGGATGATCCGCACGCCGACGAGCACCACCATCACCGGAATCAGGATGCCGAAGACGCCGAACGAATTATCGACCAGCAGGCGTCCCAGCTTCGCGCCCGCCCAGCCGCAGAGATTCTCCGGCTCGACGCCCAGCGTCAGCCGTTCCTCGGGCGAGAGCTGCAGGCCGCTCTGGTCGGCCGCCCAGGTAAAGAAACGAGAACAGTACGGCCGAGGCGGCGAACACCCCGATGAAAAGCAGCAGCAATCCTGCGACCCAGCGCGCACTGTCGCTGTTGGAACGCTGGACTTTCTGCCGTCCGTTGGGGGATGAGGATGTATTTTTAGATGCCATTTTCGTGTTGCGCTTGATTTTATCAAGCGAAGTTACGCATTTTTTTCGACATTTCGGAATATCGCGATGTAAAATCGGGTTCGGAAGCGAATCCGGCGCTATTAAAGTGCCCCCAAGGCCTTGCGTTCCAGGCGGAGGCGGTAGGCCTCGTCGGCAAAGGTGCGGAACGTATATTCCGCGCGGTGGGCGGGGTCGACGTGCAGGCCGTACGGTCGAGCAGCTGGACGACGCGGCGGGCGACGGCGGGCGAAGGGTCGACGATTTCGACGCCGCGGCCCGCGACGACACGTTCGAGCACGGGAAGCAGGAAGGGATAGTGCGTGCAGCCGAGCACGATCTGGTCGGCCCCGTGCTCCAGCATCTCCGCGACGGCGTCACGGACGGTGCCTCGGCTTCGGGCGTAGCTTCGAGGTCGCTCTCGACCAGTTCGACGAAGCCGCGGCCGGGCGCCGTGACAAGGTCTACGCCGCGCCGTATTTGGCCGCCGTGCGGCGGAAGAGCTCGCCGTCGAGGCTCCGCTCGGTAGCCAGTACCCCGACCACCCCGCTGCGGGTCGCCAGGCAGGCGGGTTTCACGGCCGGCTCCATGCCCACGATCGGCATGGGGGCGTATTTCTTCCCTCAGGAAGTCGATTGCGGCGGCCGTAGCGGTATTGCAGGCCACGACGACCAGCTTGCACCCCTGCGCAACAAGGAAGGCGACGGCTTCGTCGGCAAGGCGCCGCACCTCCTCGCGGGGGCGCGACCCGTAGGGGCAGTTCTTGCCGTCACCCAGGTAGACGAGCGACTCAGAGGGCAGCGCACGCCGCACCTCGCGCCAGACGGTCAGCCCGCCCAGCCCCGAATCGAAAACACCGATGGGAGCATCGTTCATTCGTTTCTGTGTATTTGTCACTCCGTCCGCTTCGGGGAAAGCAACCGCCGCGGAGGAAGGTTATTCGTTCTGCATCGTGTGTCGAAGGATCGTTTCGACCACCTCGTCGTCGGACAGCTCGCCGCAATCGACGATCAGCTGCGCCTGCGCGTAAAACGGTTCGCGCGCAGCCATGTCACGGCTCATGAACTCGACCAGTTCGGCGTCGTCCAGCCCTCGCAGGCGGGGACGCTTCTGCCGTCCGTAAGGGCTCAGCCGCCGGGCAATCTGCTCCGCCTCGCGGCGCAGGTAGACCGTAAATCCCGCAGCGTTCATGCGGGCCATGTTGTCGCGCCAGACGGGAAGTCCTCCGCCCGTGGAGACCACGGCGGCGGTTCCGGCGAGCGTCTGTTCCAGCACTTCGCGCTCCACCTCGCGGAAACGCTCCTCCCCTTCGTAACGGAAAACATCGGCCACTGAAGCCCCCTCGCGCCGTTCGATCAGCGCGTCGGTGTCGGCGAACTCCGCACCCAGACGGCGTGCGAGCCTGCGTCCGAGGGTGCTCTTGCCGCATCCCATGTAACCGACCAAAAAGGGGGTTTCATCGCCGGCAGGTCAAAACAGGTTCAGTTGTTCGGGGTCGATCACCTCGTCGGCATCGCCCCGGGCGCGTTCGATCTCGAACTCCACCCCGCCCGAAGTCGTGCCCGTACGGGGCAGGCCGGCGGACGACGCGGGCGTTTTCTTCGGATCAGAGGTCTTTGCCGCAGGTTTGTCTTTCGCAGCCGGTTTGTCGGCGGCCGCAGGTTTTTCATGCGCGGGCGCGGCCGTATCGCCGCCCGGTCTGCCCGGCGCACCGGGGTTGTCCGCGGCGGAAGAGGCCGGCGCAAAGTCCGGGCCTTCCGTGGCGGAATTCGCACCGGAAGAGACGGCAGAACCAACTCCACCGGAAAGAGCTGCGCCGCGATCAGCCGCATCACCGTTCGAACCGCCCACCGCACGGTTGTCCGCACCGTCGGCCGCACCGTTGCCGGAACCGCCTTGCGCTCCGGCCGAAGCACCGCCGCCGGAGGGCGTATCGTCGGGAGCGTCGTCGTCCGAAGGTTCGGGCTCGGGCGGCAGTTCGGGTTCGATGAAGCGCAGCGTAGCGACCTCGTAGGTCGTCAGGCGCTTGCCCTTGGCGCGGTGGCTCTTGACGCCGACGAATTCGTCGACGTCGACCTCGTCCGCGGGCGCGACGCATGCGCGCCCTTGTAGGTGATTTCGAGCTTGGCGCCCGTACGTTCCGTCACGGCGACCAGGTCGGCCTGTCCGTCCTCGTCGAGGAAGAACTGCATCTTGTCGCTCATCTCGGCCGTGAAGCGCTTCATGTAATAGAACTGCTGCGAACGGTCGTAGTAGCAGACGCTGTAAACGCGGTCGGGCTCGTAGCGGCTCACGCGCACGGTCTCGTCGGGGAAATGCTGCCCGAGGTCGTAACCCGTGATGTAGTACTGGTTCTTGGACGTCCAGACGATGATCCGGTCGTCGCCCTTGAACTCGCCCAGCAGCGTGCCGCGGCCGTCGGCGTTCAGGCGGCGGACATCCTCGTCGAACCAGACGTTCTGGCCGCCGAGCGTCGAGGTGCCGCGCTCCTTGAGGACGATCTTATGGATGCCGTAGCGCGAGAAGAGATTGCCCTGACTCTGGCGGCCCTTGATGGCGAGGGTCGAGAAGTCGAGGTCCACGATCACCTTCTTGAGACGCGGACGGGGCTTGAAGTAAATCTTGAGCACCTCGGCCTCACCATTCGGATTGACAGACATATAGAGTATCTCGCTCTTGGGCGTACCCTTGGTGATGTCGTACTCCTTGTCGCGCGTGATGGCCTTGATGGCGCAGCGCTTCATCAGGATCGGACCGTTCTTGCCGTCGCGGTAGAGGACGTTGTAGATCGTCCGCTCGTCGTTGCGCTTGAAGACGCCGATGTAGTAGATATTCTTGTCGAAGAAGGCCTTGTCGCTGACCTTGGTGATCACGTAGCGGCCGTCCTTGGTGAAGACGATCACGTCGTCGATGTCCGAACAGTCGCAGACCAGCTCGGCGTCCTTCATCGACTTACCGATGCCGAAGAAGCCTTCGGCGCGGTCCACGTAGAGCTTGGCGTTGGTCACGGCGACCTTCGTGGCTTCGATATTGTCGAATTCACGCAGCTCGGTGCTGCGCTCCTTGCCCTTGCCGTACTTGTCGCGGATACGCTCGTAGTAGGCCACGGCGTACTCGGTGAAGATGGTCAAGGTCGTACTGCGTGGCCTTGATGTCCTCTTCGATCTGACGGATCTCATTGTCGGCCTTGTCGCTGTCGTAACGCGAGATGCGGATGAACTTCAGTTCCGTAAGCCGCTGCACGTCGGAGAGCGTGACCTCGCGGCGGAGCCGTTTCTTGAACGGCTCCAGCCCCTTGTCCACGGCGGCGTAGGCCTCTCGCGGCTCTTGCTGCCCTCGATGAGCTGGTAGAGCTTGTTCTCGATGAAGATGCGTTCGAGCGACGCGGCGTGCCAGGCTTCGTTCAGCTCGCCGAGCCGGATCTCCAGCTCGCGTCCCAGTAGCCACTTGGTATGCTCGGCCGAGCGGCGCAGGATTTCGCTCACGCCCAGGAAATGGGGTTTCTCCTCCCAGATGACGCAGGCGTTGGGAGAGATCGAAACCTCGCAGTCGGTGAAGGCGTAGAGCGCGTCGATGGTTTTGTCGCTCGACTCGTCGGGCGAGACCTGGATGACGATCTCGACCCGGTCGGCCGTATTGTCATCGACCTTCTTGATTTTGATCTTGCCCTTGTCGTTGGCCTTGATGATCGAATCCTTGATCGACTCGGTGGTCGTGGTATAGGGTATTTCGGTGATGGCGAGCGTGCGTTTGTCGATCTTCGAAATCTTGGCGCGCACCTTCACAGCCCCGCCGCGCAGGCCGTCGTTATAGCGGCTCACATCGGCCATGCCGCCCGTCGGGAAGTCGGGATAAAGCTGGAATTCGCGCCCCTCGAGGTGTGCGATGCAGGCATTGATGAGCTCCACGAAGTTGTGGGGCAGGATCTTCGACGCCAGACCTACGGCGATGCCGTCCGAGCCCTGCGCCAGCAGCAGCGGGAACTTGATCGGCAGCGTGACGGGCTCCTCCTTGCGACCGTCGTAGGTGAGCATCCACTCGGTGGTTTTCTTGTTGAAGACCACTTCGGAGGCGAATTCGAAAGGCGCGCCTCGATGTAACGCCCCGCGGCGGCCTCGTCGCCCGTGAGGATATTGCCCCAGTTACCCTGACAGTCGATCAGCAGGTCTTTCTGGCCCAGCTGCACCAGTGCGTCCTTGATCGACGCATCGCCGTGCGGGTGGTACTGCATGGTCTGTCCCACGATGTTGGCCACCTTGTTGTAGCGGCCGTCGTCCACGACCTTCATGGCGTGCAGGATACGCCGTTGCACGGGTTTCAGACCGTCTTCGACATGGGGTACGGCGCGTTCGAGGATCACGTACGAAGCGTAGTCCAAGAACCAGTTCTTATACATGCCCGTCAGTTTGCGCACGCCCCCCTCGTCCTGCGTCAGCCGGTCGAACTTGCCCGCCTTGGCCGGAGGCGTCGGCGGCAGGGGCCGCGTCGGCTGCATCGCCGGCGGTCTGAGGGGTCGATGCCTCTTCGTTGAGCGGCTCGTCCCGCCCGATGGTATCTTTTTCTTCTGCCATATTGCTTAGTTGATTGCGAGATCCTGCTCGACGATGTCCTCCTCGATGCGCAGGTTGTCGATGATGAAGCCCTGCCGTTCGTAGGTGTTCTTGCCCATGTAGAACTCTAGCAGGTCGTGGATCGGGTCGTCCTTGGTGATGCGAACCTTGTCCAGCCGCATCCCCTCGCCGATGAATTCGCGGAACTCGTCGGGCGAAATCTCGCCGAGGCCCTTGAAGCGCGTGATCTCGGCATTGGCGCCGCAGCGGGAGACGGCCTTCAGCCGCTCCTCCTCGGAGTAGCAGTAGTCTCCTTCTTGTTACGCACGCGGAACAGCGGGGTTTGCAGCACGAACAGGTGCCCTGGCGGATCACGTCGGGGAAGAACTGCAGGAAGAAGGTCATCATCAGCAGGCGGATGTGCATGCCGTCGACATCGGCATCGGTGGCAATAATGACCTTGTTGTAGCGGAGGTTATCCATATCCTCCTCGATATTGAGCGCAGCCTGAGGAGGTTGAACTCCTCGTTCTCATATACCACCTTCTTCGTCAGCCCGTAGCAGTTGAGCGGCTTGCCGCGCAGCGAGAAAACGGCCTGCGTGCGCACGTCGCGGCTCTTGGTGATCGAACCCGAGGCCGAGTTGCCCTCGGTGATGAAGATCATCGACTGCTCGGCCAGCTCGTGCTTGTCGGTGCGGTGTATCTTGCAGTCGCGCAGTTTCTTGTTGTTAAGCGAAACCTTCTTGGCCGTCTCGCGCGCCTTCTTCTGGATGCCCGAGATGGCTTTGCGCTCCTTTTCGTTCTCGACGATCTTCCGCTGGAGCACCTGCGCCGTCTCGGAGTGCTTGTGCAGGTAATCGTCGAGGTGCTTGCCCAGGAAATCGATGACGAAATTGCGCATCGACACGCCCGGCTCGATCTCCTTCGATCCGAGCTTGATCTTGGTCTGCGATTCGAACACCGGGTCGGTGACCTTGACCGAAATGGCGGCGATGATCGACGTGCGGATGTCCGACGGATCGTAGTCCTTGTGGTAGAACTCCTTGACGGTCTTGGCGATGGCCTCGCGGAAAGCCGCCTGGTGCGTGCCGCCCTGCGAGGTGTACTGGCCGTTGACGAACGAGAAATAGCTCTCGCCGTAACCCGTGCCGTGGGCGATCGCTACCTCGATGTCGTCGCCCGAAAGGTGGATCGGCGGATAGAGCGGCTCCTCGGTCATGTTTTCGTTGAGCAGATCCAGCAGGCCGTTTTTCGAGACGTAGCTGTTGCCGTTGAAATTGAACGTCAGCCCCAGGTTCAGGTACGTGTAGTTGCGGACCATCTGCTCGACGTATTCGAGGTTGTAGGCATACTCGCCCGAAGACCTCCTCGTCGACGCGGAACGAGATGAAGGTGCCGTTCTTCTCGCTCACGCCGCTCTCCCAGCGGTCGCTCTGTTCGAGCCCCTGCGCGAAGGTCACCGTGCGGGCTTCGCCGTCGCGCACCGAACGGGCGGTAAACTCGCCGAAAGCATATTGACGGCCTTGACGCCGACTCCGTTCAGTCCGACGGTCTTCTTGAAGGCCGAACCGCCGTACTTACCGCCGGTATTCATCTCGCTGACGGCCGCCGCGAGCGATTGAGGGGGATGCCGCGGCCGTAGTCGCGCACCGACACCACCTTGTCGGCGATCGAAATGTCGATCTGACGGCCGGCACCCATGATGAATTCGTCCACCGAATTGTCCACGACCTCCTTGATGAGGACGTAAATGCCGTCGTCGGCCTGCGTGCCGTCGCCCAGCTTGCCGATATACATACCGGGGCGCAGACGGATGTGCTCCCGCGGCGAGAGCGTAACGATGGCGTCGTCGCCGTAGCTGTCGTTAGGATTGGTATTGAGTAAATCTGCCATAGTCTATTTTCGGTTTCGGATCTGGGCAAGGGCCGCGCACATGGCGTCGTGCACCTCCTCCATCAGCACGTGCGTCTCGGCCGAGACGACCTTCGCGGCCGAGACGGGGGGCAGCACCCGGATGGTGATGCGGTTGCCCCAGTTGAACAGCGCGTTCTTGCGGATAAGCGTCTTGGTGCCGTCCAGCACCACGGGGAGTATCTCCACGCCCGCCTCCTTGGCCAGCGTGAAGGCGCCCGCCTTGAAGCGGTGTATCTCGCCGTCTTTGGAGCGCGTACCCTCGGGGAAGACGGCCACCGAAGCGCCGCGCGAGATCCACAGCTTGCCGTCGCGGACCATCTGCTCCAGCGCCTCGGAGGCGCGGCCGCGGTTGATGCAGATGTCGCCGTGCAGGATGAGGTACTGCCCGAAGAAAGGCGTCTTGAAGACCTCGCGCTTGGAGACCCAGCGGAAATTGAGCGGGATGTAATAGAGCGTCGGGATGTCGATCACCGTATTGTGGTTCAGCACGATGACGTAGCTCTTCTTCCGGTCCACGTACTCCCGGCCGATCACCCGCTGCCGCCAGCGGGGCGGAATGGCGAAGAAGGTGCGCACCAGGATGCGTGACAGCTCGTGCACCACGCGGCGGCCCTTGTCGAAGGGATAGCACACGACCAGCGCCAGGGCCGACAGGACCATGAAAAAGGTGCAGAGGAAGACCAGAAAGATATAGTAAACTGCGCTTATCATAAAATCAGTCTTTAAGGCCCGGCCGCCACACCCCGCCGCACCCGTCCGGACGCCGTATCGGGCGGAAAACAGCATAGCGGAGCGTTCGGAATAACGTCAGGGGACAATGAGCCATAATAATTCAATCTGCAAATTTAGGAATTATTCGCAGGAATCCTAAATCGGGGAGCAACGATTTTTCAACAAAATATTCACGATGACCGTCGGGCCGGACCTTTTTTTCGCAGGCCGCCGAAAAAAAATAATGCGAAACAGTTGACCCGTCCCCAAGGTCAGGGTGTATCTTTGCCGCATGAACACTGCGCAGAGTTTACGAAGACAACGAAAATCAAATTCAAAATCGGAGAATTTTCCAAGCTCAACCGGGTTACCGTCAAGACATTGCGGCACTACGAAGAGATCGGGCTGCTCGTACCGAGCCAAGTGGACAAGTGGACCGGATACCGTTATTACGACGTATGCCAGCTGGGAAGGATGAACACGATCCGCGACCTCAAGGAGCTGGGATTCACGCTCGAAGAGATCGGAGAGCTGTTCGACGAGGGGCGGACGCGCCCGTCGCCGGAGCTTATCGCGGCCAAAACCGCGGAGTGCCGGGAGACGCTGCTTCGGCTGGAGCGGCGCATGACGGAGCTGGAAAGGCTGGGAAAAGAACTCGCAAAACCGAAGAAAATGGAAAAAGCATTTATCAAAGAGCTGCCGGCGGTCGTCGTCGCCAGCCACCGCCGGGTCGTCAGGGGCTACGACGAACTGTTCGACCTCTGCCCCAATGTCATCGGACCGGAGATGGCGCGGCTGGGTTGCGAATGTTCCGAACCGGGCTACTGCTTCACGATCGACCACACCTGCGAATTCAGGGAACGGGACATCGACATCGAATACTGCGAAGCAGTGACCGAACGGAAAGAGGAGTCGGAGCTGATTGAATTCAAGGAGCTGGAGGCCGTGCCGACGGCCGTGTGCATGTATCACCGCGGAAACTACGACACCCTGCCGCAGACCTTCGCCGAGCTTTACGCATACGTCGAAAAAGAGGGATACAAGCTCGCGGGAAGCCCCCGGTTCAGCTATATCGACGGCATCTGGAACAAGGACAGCGAGGAAGAGCGGCTGACCGAAATTCAGATTCCGGCAGGCAGGTAAGCCCGCCGTCCTACCCTTTCGGACCTCCGTACCCTGCCGGTACGGAGGTCTTATTTATATATGTATCAAAATTTTCTGCAAAAACACAGTACTATGCATTGCAAAGTATAAATATTTTTACATATCTTTGCCTCGCCAACTAAAATGCAACGCAGACTACAATCAAAAACAGAATATTATGAAAAAACTTATCCTCCTTATCCTGCTGCTCGCAATGGCTGCGGCGAACGCAATAGCGGCCCGCATCTATCCGGCCGAGGCCGCGTGGTGGACGAACAGGGACAGGCCGTGGAGTACGCCACGGTCGTGCTGCTGAAAGGCAGCGACCAGGTGGCGGGCATGGCCACCGACGACGCCGGACGTTTCGAGCTGAAGGTCCCGACGGGCGAATACACCCTCTCGATCCAGTATCTGGGTTTCGCTCCCGTCGTGCGGCAGGTGCGCGTCGAAGCGGACAACGATCTGGGCGAGATCGTGATGAAAAGCTCGTCGACGCAGATCGAAGGCGTGGTGGTCAAGGCGCAGCTGATCCGCCGCGAGGCCGACCGCTTCGTGGTCGACGTGGCCAACGCCCCTGCGGCGATCGGCAAGGACGGCATCGAGCTGCTGGAACGCGCACCGGGCGTTTGGATCGACGACGAGAAGATCTCGATAAACGGCAAGTCGGGCTCGAAGGTCTATGTCAACGACCGCGAACTGCGCATGGAGCCCGAGCAGCTGCTCACCTACCTGCGCTCGCTGCGCGCCGAGGAGATCCAGAAGATCGAGGTCGTACCGACGACGGGCGCCGACTACGACGCCGATTCGTCGGGCGGCATCATCAGGATCACGCTCCGCAAACGCCGCGAAAACGGCATGGAGGGGTCGCTGTCGGTCGATTCGCGGCTGGGCCGCTGGGTGCGGTCGGTCAATCCCCGTGCGCGCGTCAACTACCATTCGGGACGGCTCGACCTCTACGGGCTGGCGTGGTTCAACCTCGAAACCGACGAATTCGAATCGGACGAAAACACCCGCTACACGTCGGGCAGCAACAGTCTCGAAGCCCACTCCGAAAAATTCGAACGCGACCGGAATTTCGGCGCGAGCTTCGGTTCGGTGTACGAGATCAATTCCCGCCAAAGCGTCGGCGCGGAGTTCGAATACTGGCGCAACCGCGAAAAAGGTCCCAACGACTCCTACACGGACTTCACGGCCGCAGAGGGTATGACCCGCACCGACAGCCGCTATGACAATTTCACGGCGCGCAACAACTACTCGCTGACGTTCAACTACATCCGGAAGATCGACTCGCTGGGTTCGACGCTCAAGGTGCTGGCCGACTACAACCGCCGCACCACGGACGCCGAGAACGACAACTTCAGCCGCATAGCCGCTCCGGCCCCCGCGCCCGCCGCAGACTCGGCCTACCGCGACAATTCGGTCTCGGTCTACAACGTGACCACCGCCACGCTGGCCTTCGACAAGAAGTTCTCGCCCCGCTGGTCGCTGCAGGCCGGAGCCAAATACACCTACAACGACATGCACAACGACGCGCTCTACGAATACGTGAAGGACGGCGCGTGGGTGTGCAACGACAACCAGAGCTTCACGATCAACTATACGGAGAACATCGCGGCGGCTTACGGCATCGCCTCGGCCAACCTCGGGCGCTGGAGCTTGGTGGCGGGAGTGCGCGGCGAGTACACCCGCACCGAAGGCAAAGGGCACGGCATCGCGCAGAATTATTTCAGTCTGTTCCCCAACGCCAACGTCTCCTATACACTCACCAAGGACGGCGCCTATTCGCTGATCGCACAGTACGCCCGCACGATCGAGCGGCCGCGGTTCTGGACCCTCAACCCGCAGCGGTACCAGATTTCGGACTACACCTATCAGACAGGAAATCCGAACTCGACCCGGCCTACAAGCACGACGCGAGCCTGACGCTGGTGCTGAAACACAAATACACGCTCACGGGCGGCATTGTCGTCCAGACCGGCGAAATACAGCAGACGATGCGTCCCGACGCCGACGACCCGAAGCGGCTGTGCATAGCGTGGGTCAATTACGACACGACGAAAGTATTACGTCTCGGCCAATGCGCCGTGCCAGTTCGCCAAATGGTGGACCATGAACCTCAACGCCACCTACATCCGTCAGGGCCAGCGCGTCGACCAGCACACGCCCGAAAAGCACTACAATTTATATTTCGCGAACGCTTCGACCACCTTCACGCTCCCCGCGAAATTCTACATCGACCTGTCGTACCGCTTCCAGAGCCGCATGGACTTCGGCAACTGCTGGGTGGAGCCGATGCACTTCCTCAATGCGGGGATCAAAAAACGGTTCGGCGACAAGTTCACCGCCTCGTTCTCGGTGCGCAACCTGATCGAGCGCCCGCAGCACATCGGCGCCCGCGGCGAAGGATTCGTCCGCAGGGTGGATGTGTCCCAGCAATGGAACTGCCGAGAATTCCGCATTTCGCTGAGCTACAACTTCAAGTCGGGCAAGGCCTTCAAGCGCAGGGCCGTCGAGGCGGGTTCAGCCGACGAGAAGAGCCGATTGTAGATCGTCGGGGCCGGCCCCGACGGAGTAAAACGGCTGCTGCCGGGAGCGGATCAAAAACCGCTGAATACAAGCGGATACGGTACATAAATTGCTGCATGGCGGGAAAAACTTCCTGCTATGCAGCATTTCAGTTATCTGGCCGAGATATTCGTCGTGGGCGGCATCGTCTCGGCGCTGATTATCGCGGCCGACCTGCACTCGTGCAGACAGCCGATGCGTATTATGAACAGCGTGTGGATTCTCACCGGCCTGTGGGCCAGCGTCATCGGGCTATGGGCCTATTTCACCTTCGGCCGGCCGCGGCACTGCGACCTCGAAGAGCATAACGGCGGCCGGAAAACGGGGACGAAGCCGGAAACAGGAGCAGAAACACGAGCCGAAGCGGAAACGGGAGCAAGAGCGGCAGAAGCCGGGGCTGACGGCATGCGGAAAATGAGCAGTACGGCAGGCATGGAAAATATGGGTGAAACGGCAGGTATGCCGGGTATGGCTATGCCCGGCATGAGGAACATGGCGGAAGCGGAGATGCCGGGGCGGCCGAAATGGGAGTCGGCGGTGTTGTCCACGCTTCATTGCGGAGCGGGATGTACGCTGGCCGATCTGGTCGGGGAATGGTTTATGTATTTCGTTCCGATCGCCGTCGGCGGGAGCCTGCTGGCCGGGGCGTGGATCGCGGACTACATACTGGCGCTGGTTTTCGGCATCGGGTTCCAGTATGCGGCGATCCGGGGCATGGAACGGACACTCGGACGCGGCACGGCCCTGCGGCGGGCGGCTAAAGCCGACATACTGTCGCTCACGGCATGGCAGGCGGGCATGTACGGCTGGATGGCGGTCGCAATTTTCGGACTCAACGGGGGCATGCCGCTTCCCCGCACTTCGTTCGTATTCTGGTTTATGATGCAAATCGCCATGGCATGCGGGTTCCTGGCAGCACTGCCGGTAAACGTCCTGCTGATTAAAGCGGGCATAAAAAAAAGGGATGTAGCTTCCCGCCGCATCCCCTTATATCCAACACGATACCACCCTACCGCGCCCGGCGGAACCGCAGGTGCGGGAAAGGAATGTGCAGCGACCGACCGGCGATGATGAGCGTCACGGCGACCAAAATCAACACCACGCCCAGCACGATGCGCGGCGTGAGCCGTTCGCCGAAGACCACGACGCCGAAAAAGAGGGCCGTAAGGGGTTCCAGCGCACCGAGAATCGCCGTGGGCGTAGAGCCGATGGCGCGGATGGCGGCGGCCATCGTCACCAGCGACACGATCGTCGGGAAGAGCGCCAGCGAGACGGCGTTGATCCAGAGTCCGGGCGTGGGGATCGCCTGCAGGTCGGCGCAGAAGCGCAGGCGCACGACATAGACGCTCAGGCCGAACAGCAGAGCGTAAAAGGTGAGTTTCTCGGTCGGCAGGCCGCGCAGCGACGAGCGGTTGACGCCCACGATGTAGACCGCATAGCAGAGCGACGAGAGAAAAACCAGCGCGACGCCGAGAAAGGAGAGCGGCTCACCGCCGCCTTTGTAGAGCATGGCGATGCCGGTGAAGGCCAGCAGGATCGAGAGCATGGTGATCCGGCTCACTTTCTCGTGGAAACCGACGGCCATGATGACCGCGACCAGCACGGGATAGAGGAACAGGATGGTCGAAGCGATGCCCGCGTCCATGTGGTTGTAGCTCTCGAACAGGAAGAGCGACGAGAAAGAAAAGAGCAGTCCCATGACCGCCAGCGGCACAAGGTCGCGGCGGCGCACGGCGAACGACTGCCGCCGGACGAGCATCAACGCGCCCAGCATCGCCGCAGCCAGCAGATAACGGTAGAAAAGCACCGAATCCACTCCCATGCCCGCCTCGTAGAGGGGCAACGTGAAGAGCGGATTCAATCCGTAACTGGCGGCGGCCACGGCACCCAGCACGCAGCCGCGCGACTTAGCGTTCGCCATTTCCTTTAGAACTGTACCTGCGGCGCGGCTTCGGAGCCTTCGGCAGCCTCGAAGTAGGGCTTCTGCCCGAACCCGAACAACTTGGCCACCAGGTTGGCCGGGAAGCGGCGCACGGCGACGTTGTAGGTCTTGGCCACTTCGTTGAACTCCTTGCGGGCCACTGAAATACGGTTCTCGGTGCCTTCGAGCTGCGCTTGCAGTTCGAGGAAATTCTGGTTGGCCTTCAGGTCGGGATAACTCTCCGACACGGCAATCAGGCGCCCCAGCGCCGAGCGCACCTGCGCCTGCGCCTGCTGGAACTCGGCGAGTTTCCCGGGCGTGAGGTCGTCGGCCGAAAGGTTGATCGAGGTGGCTTTAGCACGGGCCTCGGTCACGGCCTCGAAAGTCTGCGACTCGTGTGCGGCATAGCCCTTGACCGTGTTCACCAGGTTGGGAATCAGGTCGGCACGGCGCTGGTACTGCGTTTCGACGTTCGACCATGCGGTCTTCAGCCCCTCCTCCTTATTGACGAATCCGTTGTACGTTGCGTAGAAGAAGATCACCACGACGGCGGCGACTCCAATCCAAATCCATTTTTTCATAATCGACAATTTTTTATTTTTAATACACAATTTTCAGTCATATCTTTCCGCCTTCGGCCGCTGCAGCCGCCTTCGGCGTCACTCACGAATCTCAAATCGGTCCTCCCTGAGCCCCCGGCGAAAAGAATCGCCGCACGCGGCCGGAATTACGGGTGAAGACAGCCGACGGACTATCGGACAGCCGGACGACCGGACGGCGGAACTACCGGTCTGCAGAACAAACCAACCGGCGGCCAACCGAGCAAGCGAGCTGCCGGACCGGAGAACCAACGAACCGGCGGCCAACCGAGCAAGCGAGCTGCCGGACCGGAGAACCAACGAACCGGCGGTTTCCCGGACCGACGGACGACCGGACGGCCGAACCGGCGGTCTCCGGACCGGCGAACGGACATCCGCCCCTACCAGCGCGATCCGGCGCCTCCGCCCCCGAACGACCCGCCGCCGAAACCGCCGCCGCGCGATCCGCCGCCGAAACCGCCGAAACCGCCGAAACCGCCGAAACCGCCGAAGCCGCCGAAGCCGCCGATGATCGTCCCGCCGCCACCGCCGAAATTGTCGTCGCGCAGATTTTTGGCCTGCCGTTTGACCACGGCGCCGCAATTCGAGCAGACGTAGGTATACTCGACCAGCCGGTAGTTGGGAGTCACCTGCAAAATACGGTTCGACTGCTGCCGGAGTGTCAGTTTATGGCACTTCGGGCAACGCTTGCGGGCGTAGTAGCCCAGCAGGATCACGCCCATCGGCAGGACGACGAATCCGGTGACGATCAGGAAAACCGCCCACGGCGGAAGCTCGTCGTCCGGCCGTATCGGTGCCGCCCAGATCCAGTTCGCTCCCTTCGAGCAGCTGCGCCGCGGCTTCGACCCCCTGCGACCATGCCGCGGCTGTAGTCGCCCTCGCGGAAGGCGGGCAGCATGTATTTCAGCTGAATCCGCTTGCAGACGCATCGGGAAGCACGCCTTCAAGCCCTCCGCCCGTGACGAAGCGGATCTCACGACGGTCTTGACCAGCAGGATGCCCAGCCCGTTGTCGTTCTCGGGCCTGCCCCACGCCCCACTGCGTGAAGAGGTCGACGGCGAAGTCGAAGACGTCGCCGCCTGCAATGTCATCGACGGCCACCACGGCCACCTGAGCAATCGCCCGCTCGCGGAGCGCCGCGCACAAACGGTCGATATGCGCCACGGCCTCGTCCGAGAGTATCCCGTCGGGGTTCGAGACGTAACGCGTGCGGTCGGCGCGCTGGACATTGGGGATATCCTCGGCGCGGTAGGTTTCGGCCTGTGCCGCGAGGCACGGGACGAACAGCAGACAGAAGAGGAGAATAAAGCGTCTCATATTCATCGGCAAAAATAGGAAAAATTCCATAAAAGGAACGCGACCGCGCGGGGATTCGTATTCCGCGGCGGATAAAAACGGTACGCCGGCCCCGAGCGGGCGCCCCGGGCCGGGTTTGCAGGCCGCAGCCAGGCATCGGGCGGGGATGCGGCCGCTGCCTCCGCGGCCGCAGGGGTCAGCGCGTCAGGATGCGGTAGCTCCACGGCGCCATATCCTCCTCGACGTGGCCGCGCAGTTCGCAGGCAACGGCCCGTCATGGCGTCGGTATACATGCCGGCGTAGATACCCGTATAGTAATCGGCATGGATCGCATAGGGCGAGAGGTTCATGACCGCGACGACGCAGTTGCCCTCCGCTTCGCGCACGCAAGGTCATCAGGCAGTCCTCGGCGTTGTTGCGTATCTCGACCATCTCGCCGCCCGCCTCCCCGGAGCGCAGGGTTGGCGTGCCGCAGCGCCGTCAGACGGCGGTAGAAATCCGAAAAGGAATTGGAGCGCGTAGGAGGGGATCGGGTCGCGGTCGAAGAAGGCGAACGAATGGTCGTAGCCGATCTCCTGCCCGGTGTAGACCAGCGGCAGGCCGCGCGGCACGACGAAGGTGAAGACGGCCATGATCTCGCGGGCGGCGCCCATGCGGGCGAACTCCGAGCCGTTCCACGAATTCTCGTCGTGGTTGGAGGTGAACACCAGGCGCATGGCGGACTGCGGGTAACGGTTACGGTCGGCATAAATGTAGTCGCGCAGCGACGTGACGCGGACCTTCTGCTGCGCCACGTCGTTCATCAGGTGATGCATCTCCCAGGCATAGCAGGCGTCGAAGGCTCCCGCCTTCGAAAAGGTAGGCTCCTCGGCCTCGGCCAGCAGGAACAGATCGGGCTTCACCTTCCGCAGGCGTTGCGCAGCCTCATTCCAGAACTCCACGGGCACGAGCATCGCCATGTCGCAGCGGAAGCCGTCCACGCCGTGTTCGCGGACCCAGAATTCCATGGCGTCGCCCTGCGCGCGCCACACTTCGCGTTCGCATAGTTGAGTTTGGCGGTGTCCGTCCAGTCCCAGGGCACGGCGGGCGCCCCCGCGGCATCGCGCTCATACCAGAAGCGCAGGCTTCTCGCCGACCCAGCGGGCGTCGCGCGCCGTATGGTTGGCGACCCAGTCCAGCAGCACCTTCATACCCAGGCGGTGCGCTTCGGCGACAAAGGCATCGAAATCCTCCATCGTGCCCAGCCAGGGATCGACGGCGCAATAGTCGCGGATCGAATAGTAAGAGCCCAGCGAGCCCTTGCGCCCCTCGGCACCGATCGGATAGACGGGCATCAGCCACACGGCGTCGATGCCCATGTCGCGCAAGAAGCCGAGCTTCGCGGCCGCGGCCCGAGGGTACCTTCGCGCGTCAGCTGGCGCACGTTCATTTCATAGAGCACGGCCTGATAACTCCATTCGGGATGTAACATTTCCATAGCTTAAATAAAAAGGTCGGTTTTCGGGGTGTCAAATGTACGTTTTTTTCCGGACAAACGCTCCGCCCCGATCAAAAACAGGCATAATTCGACGGAAATAGCTGACTCAGGGCGCATTTATTTCATGGAAAATTCTTACCTTTGCGCACGATTATAAAAACGCCTTAATCAAATATGAAACATTTACGTCTCCTTATGCCGGTCGTACTGACGGCTCTACTCGTCACGTCATGCGCCTCGCAGAAGCGTGCCTGGTACCTGCAGGACGCGAACCCGTTTACGCCCGAACAAATCGCCGAAAGCGGCCAGATACGGATCAAGCCCCTCGACCGGCTGACGATCGTGGTCAACAGCAAAGACCCCGAACTGGCCGTGCCGTTCAACTCGTCGACCTCGCTGAGCTCCCTGACCGGAGCGACCAATTACGGAAGCGCCACCAACCAGTCGCTGCAGATCCGCACGGTGGACGAGAACGGCATGCTCGACATGCCCGTGATCGGGAAGATCGACTGCAAGGGAAAACCCGGAGCGAACTGGCGCAGCTCATAGCCGACAAGATCGTCGAGGGCGGGTATATCAACGACCCGTCGGTAAACGTGCAGTTCGCGGACATGAAGATTTCGGTAATCGGCGAAGTAGCACGCCCGGGACAGTACGACGTCACGCGCGACAAGATCTCGATCTTCGACGCCCTGGCCATGGCCGGCGACCTGACGATCTACGGCATCCGTACGGACGTGGCCGTGGCCCGCGAAGTGGACGGCGTACGCACGATCGAATACCTCGACCTCACATCGAAAGACCTCTTCAACTCGCCCGCGTTCTACATCCAGCAGAACGACGTGATCTATGTCAAGCCCAATAAATACAAGGCACAGGCCGGTGAGATCAGCCAGAACCGCAACTTCTACCTCTCGCTCGTAGGTACGGCCATCTCCGTGGCGACGCTTATCATAACCTTAACCAAATAAGCCCGGCCATGACAGAACAGAACATCAATCCGCATCTGCTGAACGAAGAGTCCGAAAACACGAACGGCATCACGCTGCACGACCTGTTACAGATGGTTCTGGCCAACTGGTACTGGTTCGCCTTTCGGCGCTCATCTGCCTCGGCGTGGCCTATTACTACCTGGCCAGCACCCCGAAGATATACAGCCGTACGGCCACCATCCTCGTAAAGGACAGCCGCAAGGGCGGCGACATGGAGCTGGGCGTTTTCAGCGACCTGGTAGGTTTCCAGAACCGCCGCAACGTCGACAACGAGGTCTACATCCTCCAGTCGCACAGGCTGATGTCGGAGGTGGTGAAGCGTCTCCACCTGACGGTCAACTATTCGGTACGGAAGGGCTGCGCACGCTCGACCTCTACGGCCGCTCGCCCATCGAAGTCGATTTCATCAACGACAACTCCAAGCAGAAGCTTTCGCTGGAGGTCACCCCGCTCAGAAACGGCAAGATCGAGCTGACGGACTTCGAGGACAAGTTCGTGACGCGGCAGGAGACCAAGCGGGTCATTCTGGCCGAATACGGCGATACGGTCGCCACGCCCGTCGGGCAGATGGTCGTACACAAGACGCTGTTCATGGACTCGACCTATCTGAAAAAAACCATCACCGTAATCAAGAATTCGCTCGCGGCGACGACGAACGCCTACCGCGCCACCGTAAAGAGCGACGTGGCCAACAAGCAGGCCTCGATCGTGACGATCTCGATGAACAATTCCGTGCCGCGCCGCGCCGAGGACGTGATCAACACGCTGATCGCCGTCTATGAGGAGGACGCCATCGCCGACAAGCGGCAGGTATCGGTCGTGACGAACGCCTTTATCAAGGAGCGTATGCTGGCCATCGGGCGGGAACTGGGAGACGTGGACAGCGACATCGAGGACATCAAGAAGAGCAACCAGATGATCGACATCACCTCGGAGGCTACCCGATCCATCACCGAGAGCAGCAAATTCAAGGTCGAAGGGCTGACGATCGAGAATCAGATAAGCGTCGCCAACTACATCCGCGACTACCTCAACGACCCGTCGCACGCGGGCGATCTGATCCCGATGGTGGCCTCGCTGACCAACAACGGCATCGTCGCGCAGATATCGAATACAACGAGGCCATCCTGCGCCGCCAGAAACTGCTCGAAAACAGTTCGGAACGCAACCCCGTGATCCAGGACCTTGACAACGTGCTGGCCGCCGTGCGCCGCTCGATCATCGCCTCGCTCAACTCGCACGTTTCGACGCTCGAGATACAGCTCGAAACCATGCGCAAGGAGGAGGCGCTGGCCAACCACCGCATATCCACCATGCCTTCGCAGGAGAAGGTCATGCTAGACATCATGCGTCAGCAGAAGATCAAGGAGGAGCTGTTCCTCTACCTGCTCAACAAGCAGGAGGAGACGCAGCTCAACTACGCCGTGGCCGAGAGCAACTCGCGTACGATCGACCATGGCGTACGGAAGCGCACGCCCCGTATCGCCCCGCTCGACGATCATCCTCGGCATCAGCCTGCTGGCAGGTCTGGCGATCCGTTCGGCATACTCTACCTGATCGGCATGCTCGACACGACCATCCGCGGCCGCAAGGACGTGGAGGAGAACCTCAGCGCACCGTTCCTCGGTGACATACCCTTCCTCGAAGGCGACAACAAGGGCGGCGTGGTGGTCCGGGAAACCGGACGCGACGCGCTGTCGAGGCGTTCCGCATCCTGCGCTCGAACATGACGTTCATGAACGTCTCGTCGGGCAAGGAGATCAAGTGCGTGCTCTTCACCTCGTCGACCCCCATGCGGGCAAGACGTTCGTGGCGATGAATCTGGCAATGACGCTGGCCATGGCGGGCAAACGGGTCGTGCTGATAGACCTCGACCTGCGCCGTCACGCGCTCTCCACGACACTGGGCCGCAGCAACAGCAAGAAAGGCATCACGAGCTACCTGGCCGGGACGATCACCGACATCGGCGAACTGATTACGCCGATGGACGTACACAAGAATCTCGACGTGATCTGCGCCGGCATACAGCCGCCCAACCCCACCGAGATGCTGCTTTCGGATCGCCTGGACAAACTGATCGCAGAGCTGCGGGAGAGCTACGACTATGTATTCATTGACAGCACACCGGCCATGTCTGTCGATGCGGTGATTACGGACCGTCTGGCCGACCTCTGTATCTATATCGTGCGCGAAGGCGTGCTCGACCGCCGTCAGCTGCCCGACATCGAACGGCTCTACCGCGAGAAGAAGTTCCGCAACATGTGCATCGTACTCAACGGCACGCGCACCCGCCGCCACGGATACGGTTACGGCTATGGGTACGGATATGGTTACGGGTACGGATACGGCTATGGTTACGACGATTACAGGAGAAGCTACCGCAAGCGCCTGAAACTTTTCTTCAGCAAACTCGGACGTAGAATTAGGAACGAAATAAATGGCTATACGCAATGCATTGATCGCCGTGGATTTCGACGGCACGGTCGTGACACACGCATACCCCGAAATCGGCGACGATGCAGGGGCGGTTCCCGTACTCAAAGAACTTACGGACAACGGTTGCCGCCTGATACTCTACACGATGCGTTCGGGCGCACTGCTCGACAAGGCAGTCCAGTGGTTCCGCGAGCGGGGAATCCCGCTCTACGCCGTGAACGAGAACCCCTCGCAGCAGCGCTGGACATCCTCGCCGAAAGTCCACGCCGACCTCTACATCGACGACAGCAACTTCGGCTGCCCGATCCGGTTCGTGGACGGCGTGAAACGGCCGGTGGCGGACTGGACCAAGATCAGGGAGCAGCTGGTACGGGAGGGATTTCTGGACTGACGACCGTTCAACGGCTGTTTACAGAATAAGGAACAGGACTTTTCGGAGTCCTGTTTTTTTATTTTGCGGAACGGATGAAAGGTACGGAAGGTCCTGCCCGGACGGATTGGGGCCGGGGCGCGGCCGGGGTATTGACGGAGGTGCGGCGAGGGTGCGGCGAGGGTACGGCGAGGGTACGACGAGGGTGCGGCGAGGGTGCGGCGAGGGTACGGCGAGGGTACGGCGAGGGTGCAACGGGTGTGCGGCGGGTGTGCGGCGGGTGCGGCGGGTGCGGCGGGTGCGGCAAAACTTCGGGACGGAGATAAGAGGAAGACACGTGGGGAAGACAAAAAGGGGCGGCCCGCAAGCCGCCCCTTATTATAACACCGGGAACTAAGCCCAGAGATTGCGGGGATATTTGCCCTCGGCGATCATCTTCTCGATCGAGGCCACCAGCGCGGGTTTGTCCTCCTTGTAGGTGACGCCGTGCCACTGCGCCGCCGAACGGAGCACACGCAGGGAGGCCGTGCCTTCGCCGACGAGTTTGTTGACCATCGTCGGGATGTAGAACTCCGATTTGAGGTTCTCCTTGTTGCGGCAAGCCACGTCTTGAAATACTCCTTGGAGTAGGTGAAGAAGTCGGGGGTGAAGCCAAGAGGTTCATCGAAACGGGCGTATCCTCGGCAAGCTCCTCGTCGGCGCCGCCGTCGTGGAAGAGGATCCTGCCGTCGGGCATGCGTTCGATCTGCGTGCGCTCGACCATCGAGGTGAGGTTGCCCGCAGCATCCACGCCGCAGACGCCGCGCGATACGGTACCGTTGTCCGAAAGGGTCTTGTCGAGGTCGTAGGCGACCATGCAGTAGCGGTTCCGGCTCTCGCCGAGCTGCGAAAGGTAGTCACCGATGGTCTGTAGGCTTCGGCACCGTAGAAGTCGTCGGCATTGATCACGGCGAAGGGTCGTGCACGGCGTCCGCGGCCATCATCACGGCGTGGTTGGTGCCCCACGGCTTGACGCGCCCTTCGGGAACAGAAGCGCCCTGGGGCAGGTAGTCCAGCTCCTGGAAGACGAACTCCACGGCGATGCGGCCGCCGAAACGCTCGGCCGAGAAGACCTCGCGGAACTCCTTCTCGAAGGAGTGGCGAATGACGAATACGACCTTGCCGAAACCGGCGCGGATCGCGTCGTAGACCGAATAATCTATAATGGCCTCGTTATTAGGGCCGACTCCGTCCATCTGCTTGAGCGAGCCGTAGCGCGAGCCCATACCTGCGGCGAGGACGAGTAATGTAGGTTTTACCATACTTTTCATCTGTTTTTGCGTTAATCAAAACGATCACAAAGTTAAAAAATTCACCGCGTTCCGCAAAGGTTTTCTATGAAATTGGTTATCTTTGCATTCATAATGTGCAACGGATGAGATTTTTAAAGATCCATACGGGCATGGCAGCGCAGCTTTTTCCGCAAACGCCGCTTCAACATGCTCAACGCTACGGACAACAGCGAGAGTGGCACATGCACCTCTCGCCGGCCAGCATCTTCGCAGCCTTCGTGTCGTTCGTGCTGCTGCTGTTCATCCTCGTCCTCACGCTGGTGGCGTACTCCCCGTACTGGAATTCCTGCCGGGATACCGCACCGAAGCCGACCGCTCGCGCGAAAGCCTCGTGCAGAACATCATCCGGCTCGACTCGATGGAGCGCATGATGAACGACATGCTCACCTACAACCAGCATATCGCGCTGATCATGGAGGGCAAAACTCCCGTGGCGCGGGTGCTCGCCACATCGGACAGCACCCGCACCAGCAAGGTGCTGGTGATGCCCTCGCCCGAAGACTCGCTCCTGCGGGCACAGATGGAGGGCGACGGCGAGTACGCCATCGCGGGCCGCAGCGGCGGCTCGCGGCGCTCGGTACGCGAGGCGATCGAGCTGGCCAAACCCGTGGAGGGGATCATCACCGACCGCTTCGACATCCGCAACGGCAACTTCGGGGTACGTATTGCGGCGGCGGCCAGCGACCGCATAGCGGCCGTGGACAACGGGACGGTGGTGCTGAGCCTCTGGACGCCCGAGACGGGCTACATGGTCGAGTTGCAGCATGCGGGAACCTCCTCTCGGTCTACAAGGGGCTTTCGCAGTCGCTCGTCACCACGGGGCAGACCATCCGCGCGGGCGAGATGGTGGCTACAACGCCGAGGCGGAAGAGGGCGAGGTGCGGCTCTTCGAATTCGAACTCTGGAACAACGGCAAGCCCGTAGACCCCGAAGGATATATCGTCTTCCACGCATGAAACAACGACTTGCAATACTGGGTTCGACGGGCTCGATCGGCGTGCAGACGCTCGACATCGTGCGTGAGACCCCCTCCCTGTCGAAGTGCGCGTGCTGACGGCCAACCGCAACTGGCAGCGGCTCGCGGCACAGGCACGGGAATTCGACGCGGACACGGCAGTCATCGCCGACGAACGCTATTACGGGCAGCTGCGCGATGCGCTGGCCGGCACCGACGTGAAGGTGTACGCCGGAGAGGATGCCGTGGCCCAGGTCGCGGCGGGCGGCGATACGGACGTGGTGGTCAACGCGCTGGTAGGCTACGCGGGGCTGGCGCCCACGGTGGCGGCGCTCGGAGCGGGAAAGAAACTGGCGCTGGCCAACAAGGAGTCGCTCGTGGTGGGCGGCGAATACGTAATGCGGCTGGCGGCCGAGAAAGCGTGCGCCGATCCTGCCGATCGACTCGGAGCATTCGGCCATCTTCCAGTGTCTGGTGGGCGAGCAGGCCCCCGTACGGCGGCTCATAATCACGTGCAGCGGCGGCGCATTCCGCGACCTGCCGTGCGAAAAGCTGGCCGGCGTGACCGTGGAGCAGGCGCTGCGCCACCCCCAGTGGGAGATGGGCGCGAAGATCACGATAGACTCCTCGACGCTGGTGAACAAGGCTTCGAGGTGATCGAGGCACACTGGCTGTTCGGCACCCCGGTGGAGAAAATCTCGGTGCTGCTGCACCCGCAGTCGATCGTACACTCGATGGTGGAGTTCGAGGACGGGGCGATCAAGGCACAGCTCGGCACGCCCGACATGCGTATGCCGATCAGTCTCGCGCTGATGTACCCCGGCGGGCGACCCGCCCCGGCGAGCGGTTCGACTTCCTGGCGCATCCGCAGCTGACATTCGCCGGGGTGGACCGGGCGAAATACCCGGCGCTGGAGATCGCCTGCGAGTGCCTGCGCCGCCGCGGCACGGCGGCCTGCACGATGAACGGCGCCAACGAGGTGGCTGTCGCGGCGTTCCTCGGCGGCAGGTGCGCATGGCTCGACATCGTGCGCGCCATCGAACATGCGCTCAATCGCGCATCGTTCGCTGCGGCCCCCACCCTCGCGGACTATGCGGCGGCGGACGGCGAAGCACGGCGGCTGGCCGCGGAATACTTAGCGTTGTAACCAAAAGACAGACATGGATATAATCATCAAGATCATTCAGTTTTTCCTCTGCTTCACCATCCTGGTGGGCATTCACGAATTGGGGCACTTCCTCATGGCGCGGGCCTTCAGGATCCGCGTCGAAAAATTCTATATCTTCTTCGACCCGTGGTTTTCGATCTTCAAGTTCAAGCGCGGCGACACCGAGTACGGGCTGGGCTGGCTGCCGCTGGGCGGATACTGCAAGATCGCCGGCATGATCGACGAGTCGATGGACAAGGAGCAGATGAAACTGCCCCCCAAACCCGATGAATTCCGCACCAAACCCGCATGGCAGCGTTTTCTGGTGATGATAGCCGGCGTGGTGATGAACGTTCTGCTGGCGATCTTCATCTACATCGGAATCTGCTACACGTGGGGCGACAACTACTTCTCGAACGAAGATGCGCCTGGGGTTACACCTTCAACGAAGCGGGCCGCAAGCTCGGATTCGAGACGGTGACAAGTTCGTGACGATCGACGGCGAGGCGGTGGACGACATGAACAAGATACTCAATTCGCTGATCATCACCGAAGGCGAACGCCGCGTGGTCGTGGAGCGCGAGGGCCGGCACGTGGAGCTGACACTGCCGCTGGGCGAGCTGATCGAAATGCGCCAGAACAAAGGTTACGAAGACCTCTGGCGCTCCGTGTGCCGTTCCTGATCGACAGCGCGGTGTACGAAACGGCGGCGGCGCTCAGGCGCGGCGACGAGATCGTGGCCATAAACGACGCACGGGGCTGGAATACTCCGCTTACAGGGAATATCTGAAGACCCGGGCGGGAGAGGAGGTGACGCTGACGGTGAAGCGCGAAGGCGACATGCTGCTGGAGATCGTCGTCCCGGTGTCGACGAGGGCAAGCTGGGCGTGATAGCGCTCAATCCCTACAAGCTCCGGACACAGAAGTACACCTTCTGGCAGTCGATCCCGGCAGGAATCGAAAAGGCGGGAAAGTCATGTCGTCCTACTGGGAACAGTTGAAGATGATCGTACAGCCCAAGACCAAGATGTACGAGGAGCTGGGCGGCTTCATCGCCATCGGCAGTATTTTCCCCGGAGACTGGAACTGGGAGGATTTCTGGTTGAAGACGGCGTTCCTGTCGATCATCCTCGCGGTGATGAACATCCTGCCCATACCGGGCCTGGACGGCGGGCATGCGATCTTCACGTTCTGGGAGATGGTCACGGGACGCAAGGTGAGCGACAAGGTGCTGGAAGGCGCGCAGTACGTCGGGCTGTTTATCATCCTGCTTCTGCTGTTGTACGCCAACGGCAACGACATATACCGGTTTTTCATAAAATAAGATGAAAATAACAAATTGCGCAGATGCCTTGCGGCGGCACCATTTCGAGGTTGAGACGGTCCGGGACACGGACGAAGCTTTCGCCGTAATAAAGGCCGCCGTCGAGACCGAACGGCCGGAAACGGTATCGTTCGGAGATTCGATGAGCATGCGCGCCACGGGCGTCATCGAATGGCTGCGCGGCGACGGAAGGTACAGGCTGCTGGACGGATTCGACCCCGCGATGACGTATCCGCAGCGGCTCGAAATACGCAGGCAGGCGCTGATGTCGGACCTCTTCATCACGGGCGTGAACGCCGTGAGCATGGAAGGCTCGCTCCACTGGCTCGACAAGGTGGGCAACCGCATCGCCCCGGTGGCGTTCGGGCCCCGCAAGGTGGTCATCGTAGCCGGACGCAACAAGATCGTCGCCGACCGTGCCCAGGCCGAGGATCGCATCCGCACGATCGCCGCACCGCAAAACGTCGCACGGCACCCGGGGTTCCGCACGCCGTGCGCCAAGACCGGCGTATGTTCGGACTGCAATTCGCCCGACCGGGTATGCAACACCCGCATGGAGATGCTGCGCTGCTGGCCGGACAAGCGCGTGCTGGTGGTGCTGATCGACCAAGATCTGGGACTTTAGCGATAATACGGACTATGGGAAAACTGAAAATACTGACAGCGCTGCTTCTCGCAGCCGCACTCACGGCCTGCGGCGACGATTCGGACGTCTTCTACACGACCTCCTACCCCGTCGCCCGGATCGAGATATCCGTAAGCCTGAGCGAACCGGAAAAGCCGGATCCTGAAAACCCTGATCCGGAGAATCCCGACCCCGAAAATCCCGATCCGGAAAATCCCGATCCGGAGAATCCGGACGCAGGAACTTCGCAGACGGAAAAGCCGGAGAATCCGGAAGAGCCGGAGAATCCGTTGCTGGAGGAGATCCGGAACGACGCGCTGGCCAAGGCTCCCGTGCAGGCGGGCGGCAGCTACCGGCTCGACTTTACGCACCACAACGGCGGTCCGCTCGTCGTCCGGCCTGCGGCCGACGCCGAAACCGTCACGGGCACATTCATAAAAGAGCCGGACAAACCGGAGGAGCTGCACTTCACGTTCGGAGAACAGGCCTACACCTGCAAGGTTTCGGGCTATACGGACACCGACGACCTACGCAAAACGCTGTTCAGCGTCGATCTGACCGAGGAGTACAAACAGCTCTATCCCGATGCGGGCATCACGCAGGTGATCCGGAAGGAATACACGTCGCACCCCTATTAACCGACACGCGATGGCAAAAGTCAAAAAGGCATACTTCTGCAAAAACTGCGGATTCGAAGCTCCCAAATGGCTGGGGCGCTGTCCCTCGTGCGGCGAATGGAACACCTTCACCGAGGAGATCATAGCCCGTGAAAGCGGCTCCGTGGCGGCCAATGCCGCAGGCTCCCTGCCCGCAGCCAAGCCCCAGCGCGTAGGCGACATCCGCGAAAGCGAACACCGCCGCATAGACGTGGGCAACGGCGAGGTGAACCGTGTGCTGGGCGGCGGGATGGTGCCGGGGTCGCTGATCCTCGTGGGCGGGGAGCCGGGCATCGGCAAGTCGACCCTCTCGCTGCAGATCGCACTGGCGGCGAACGGGCTGAAGACGCTCTATGTCTCGGGCGAGGAGTCGGCCGAGCAGATCAAGATGCGCGCGGGGAGGATCGGAATCGGCAACGACGAATGCCTGATCTATCCCGAGACGCTGCTCGAAAACATCGTCAGGCAGATCGGCGAACACAGGCCCGATCTGGTGGTGATCGACTCGATACAGACCATCTATACCGACCTGCTGGACTCGTCGGCGGGAAGCGTGTCGCAGATACGCGAATGCGCGGCGACGCTGCTCAAGTATGCCAAGTCGACCGGCACGTCGATCTTCATCATCGGCCACATCACCAAGGACGGAAGCATCGCCGGGCCCAAGATTCTGGAACACATCGTGGACGTGGTGCTGCAATTCGAGGGCGACAGCAACAATATCTACCGCATCCTGCGCGGCATAAAGAACCGTTTCGGCGCGACGTTCGAAATCGGGGTGTTTCGAGATGCTCGACAGCGGCCTGCGCGAGCGTGGACAACCCGTCCGAGATTCTGCTGACGCACTACGAGGAGCCGCTGAGCGGCATCGCGGTAGGCGCTTCGGCCGATGGCGTGCGCCCCTACCTGATCGAGGTGCAGGCACTGGTGAGCGGCGCGGCATACGGTACGCCGCAGCGTACGACCACGGGCTACGACACCAAGCGCATGAACATGCTGCTGGCCGTGCTGGAGAAGCGCGTGGGAATGAAGATGTTCCAGAAGGACGTCTTCCTGAACTTCGCCGGAGGATTCAAGGTCGCCGACCCGGGATTAGACCTGGCAGTCGTGGCGGCGGTGATCTCCTCCTACTATGACCGCCCCGTGGCCGAGGGGGTCTGCTGCGCGGGAGAGATCGGGCTTTCGGGCGAGGTGCGCCCCGCACCCCGGACCGAGCAGCGCATCAGCGAGGCCGCGCGGCTGGGATTCAAACGCATCGTCGTATCGGGGTATCTGGGCAAGGGCGCCAAACGCCCCAAGGGGATCGAGGTCGTGACGATAAACAGCGTAGACCAGCTGCCACGCGCGCTCTTTGTGGAATAGATTTTGCTCTTACTCCTGTAAAAAGGAGTAAGAGATGCAAAAGCGAATTGTCATATTGGGCGGAGTGGGATTTATCGGCACGCACCTCTGCCTGCGCCTTCTGGAGGAGAGGGCACGAAGTGTTCTGTGTCGATATCCGCGATGCGGTGAATTCGCCGCTGCTGCGCAGCGTATTGCAGCACCCCCTGTTCCGGTACGTACACCACAACATCATCAATACATTCGGTATCCGCTGCGACGAGATATACAACCTCGCTTCGTCGTCGCGCGTGCGCTACAACAAGGCGCTCCCGGTGGAGACGCTCCGCGTGAGCGTGCAGGGCACGATAAACGCCCTCGACACAGCACGCATGGAGCATGCGCGGATATGTTCGCCTCGTCGGGCTGCGTATACGGCGCGGGATACCGCGATCCGGCGACCGATCCGGCGGCGGGATATTCGGGGCACTACATCCTCTGAGCGAAGGCAAGCGCGCGGCGGAAGCACTGCACAGGGCATACCACAGCGAATACGACGTCGACACGCGCATTGCCCGCATATTCAACACCTACGGCAGCGGCGCCGACCCGATGGACCAGCGCGTGGTGATGAAGATGATCGTGGCGGCGCTGCAGAACCGCGACATCCCGGTCAACGGCAGCGGGGAGCAGCTACGCACCTTCTGCTGGGTCGAGGACATCGTGGAGGGGCTTGTACGGCTGATGGAAGCACCGCCGTCGGCCGGGGCGGTACGCACGGTGAACCTGGGCAGCAACCACGAAATCTCGATACGCGCGCTGGCAGAGAAGATCGTCTCGCTGACCGGGAGCCGCTCGCGGATCGTACACACGGGCGGCACGTCCGGACGACGCAAGGCGGAGGATACCCGACATCTCGGCCGCACGCAGGGAGCTGGACTGGACGCCCCGCACGCCGCTGGCCGAAGGGGCTGCGCCGCACGATCAGCTATGCAGAAAAGGAGTTGGCGGACAAGCCTACGCCGGGGTCACATGGGCGGAGATGAACTAAAAAGGGAAGACAGAATGACAGCAACGGATTTTGACAAGATTATCTGGCGGGACGCGCTGACGTTCGTGGATTTCTCGCAACATGGTGCGGGCCGTGCCAGATGATGCACCCCGTCATAGACCGGTTTCAGGGGAAGATGAACGGCCGCGTGGATGTCTACAAGGTGGACATAGACGACCGCGGAATGCTGGACGCAGTGCACCGCTACAACATCATGTCGGTGCCGACGCTGATGTTTTTCCGCCGCGGCGAAGTGCTGTGGCGCGAGAGCGGACTCGCGAGTTACGACCACCTGGTAAACGTGCTGCGGGAGCTGGAAAAGCGCGAACAGGTGGCACAGCGATGAACTCCCGCGCGAAACAAACAATGCATGAAAGGGAGGCCTATGCCTCCAGACGCCAAGCAAGCTCCTCGTGGACGTAGTCTTCGGCAGGGAGCTTACCCAGAGAACCGGCTGCGCGGAGTACCGCCTGCCGGTTCTCCTCGTTTTGCGCCGCGACGGCAGCGAGCAGCGCCACCGCACCCTGGGCCGTAAGGCGGGCGGCGGGAACGGGATGCTGTGCCGCAGGCCGGCAGGAAACCTGCTGCCCGGCAGCACACGGGGAGGCGACATGCGGGTCTGAGGCCGGAGAAGCGCCTGGGGCGGCTGAGACAATTGCGGCGGAAGGGGCAGTTGCGGCGGAAGGGGTCACGTCAACGGAAGAATTGCCGGGACGGCAACTTCCGGGCGCGATCCAAAGACAAAGGCACCCGGTGCAACAGAGGTATCCGCAGCGGCAGAAATTGCGGCGGCGGTCGCCTCGGTCGTCGCTTCGGCCGGCGTTTCGACCGTCGCCTCAGCCGTTGCATTGCGGTGCACGGCTTCGACGGCGGCGATCCATGAGGCGAACAAGGCGGGGACTGCGCGCGGCGGCGAGCAGGGCAGCATACTGCAACAACGCATCGGGCGAGGCGATCCACGCCGAGAACAGCGCGGGGAACGCCTCGGCTCGGCTCAGCAGGGCAAAAGCGGCCTCTTCGGCGACTTCGGAATTGACGATGCCGGCGGCCCATGCGGGGAACTCCTCGGGCGTAAGCACGGGCCGGGCGCAATATGCAGCGCCGCAAGGCGCAGTTCGCGGACATCCTGCAAATAGAGGTAACGGGCGAAACCGTGGTCGGGAGTCTCCGCACGCGCTATCCGGCGCAACGTGGGCAGGCTCACCCCGTAGTTCAGACCGTAAGGCGTGCCGTAATAGCGCATCGAATCGGCTACGGCGCCGTTACGCTCGCGGCGCAGCTCCCTGAGCAGCGCCACCATACGCGACGTGTAATCCATCGGTAAAAGCTATTTGCGGCGGGGAAGCGCGACGTTGATCGTGCGGCCGAACTCGAACAGCGGCAGCACCGCGCGGGCATACTCGCGGCCGCCGGCGATGACCGTGCAGACCGAAGGGATCGGCCACGCGACATGGTCACGGTATTGGACTCCTTGGCCGAAGCCTCGACGGCGGTAGCCGTATTGCCTGAGGGTTCGATCTGCAACAGCACCATGTCACCCGAAAGATCGCTCTCGGGGAGCAGCCCTGCGGCGGCGCTGAAGCGGCAGACGATATACTGCTTCTTGTCGGATTGCGGATAGACCACATAGCGGCGCGTTCGGTCGGTGGTCACGATGCGTTTGCCGAGAAACAGCTCAAGATAGCTCTGCTCCAGACGTTCGATCTCCGCAAGGGCGGATTTGAGTCCTTCGCCGAAGACGTTTTCACCGGCTTCGCCCGTGATGAGCTCGATACGGTGCCTGCGAAGCGAAAAGATCGTGTTGGCGGCTTCTCGGGCGGCGTCTTCCAACGCCAGCACCGTCATGTCGTTCTTGTCGGCCTGGAGGCGCGAAAATTCGTCGTCGGACGTGGCATGGGTCATCACCGGCGCGAAGGTTCGGCCGGGGCGGGTGCGTCGAGGCATGCCTTGGCATCGAGCAGAGCCACGGCGGCTCCGGTAACGGCCCATGCCGGTCTTGTCGGTCAGCGGAGCGCGGACGCCGAGGAATTTCTGCGCATAGCGCGCATAGGGGCCGCTGAGGGTCACGTCCTTCTCGGCCGTGACGTCAACGGCCAGCACCGTGCGAGGGCTGCGAGACGACGATGCCGTCGGATGTTTCGTCGGCCCCTTGCAGGGCTATGTATGGATTTTGCGCCGCGGCGCCGCCGCATACGACGAGGGCGAGCGCGAGAAGTCTGAGTTTCATGGTTCGAATTTTTTAATCGCTAACGCAAATGTAACTTATTTTGTCGTGCTATCAAAATTTCAGGTAAAAATCACGGGTTAGGGCACGGTATTCGGGGGTGTACTGCTCGTGTTCGCCCGTGCCGACGACCAGTTCGGAGCAGACAGGAGGAGAATCGGAGCGCAGGCCGGAGCAGGCGTTTTCGTGCGCAAATTCCATCAGCAGGCGTTTGACCGGACGGCGTGGCGTGGTGCGTACGCCCGTAGAGCGGGTCAGCGCGAGGAATCCGCGGCAGACGTCGACAAAACGCCGGGCTTCGTCCGTCGGCAGAATCACGGCGAAGCGCCCCTCGTCGGAGAGCAGACGCACGACCGCGTCGCGCAATTGGCCGAAGGGCAGCCGTACGGCATGGCGGGCCGTGGTACGGCCCGCATCGGGACAGGTGAGCGAATCGACAAAGAAGGGCGGATTGGAGACGACCAGGTCGAAGCGTTCGTCCGGCGCGAATTCCTGCACGGGACACTGTTCGAACGCTACCCTGCCGCCCCACGGCGAGGCATCGGCATTCTCGCGGGCCTGAGAGACCTTCCACATCGACACCCGTGATCCGGGCTTCGGGAGCGCGCTGTGCCATCATCAGTGCAATAAGCCCTGTGCCTGTACCTATATCGAGGATGCGGCTGTCCGAAGGCCGCACGCGGCCCATGCGCCCAGCAGCACGCCGTCGGTCCCGACCTTCATCGGGCAGCGGTCCTGACGTATGGTGAATCGTTTGAAGCGGAACATCGTCAACACTCTGAGGTAACCGTCGATGCCCGCCCCGAAGAGCGAGAAATCGTAGCGCACAGGGTCGGCGGGATCGAATCCGCGAAGCGCCGCCGTGACCTGCTCCACGGCACCGCCAGTCGTTCTGGCGGCGTGAGAGCAGCCCCAGCGCGCGGGCCATGTCGCCTGTATGGAGGTCGAGCGGAATGTAAAGGGCCGACATCGGAATCCGCGTCCACAGGCCGAAGTCCACGCCACGCTCGTCGCTGCGCACCATCCAGCGCAGAAACATGCAGAGCCGTTGCAGGCCGCGCCCTTCTCGATGGACGAAAGATGTTTTTCGCAACGCGGGGCATGGCCGCAGCTGAAAAACTCGCGCCGGAATTCGGCAAAGACCGCCGGGATGCTCCGCGTCGCCTCGTAACGGGTCTCGAAGAAACTACCGATGCCGCCGTGAAGCTCCTCCATACGACGCAGTGCCAGCACGAAGTCGCGCAGGTCGCGGCCGTTGAAGGTGCGGTGGACATAGGACGAGCGTCGCCAGCTCCCGGTCGGAAGCATTGCGCACGAAGTCCGCCGGAGCGTCGTCCATGCAGCGCATCATGCGGTGGCCGCTCGTGACGATCGCCTGCGGTTGCCCCATGCGATCGTGGCGGCGAGGAATCCCGCGATCTCGCGGTCGGCGCGGCATAGCGGTGCGGCACCGAGATGGGGTCGCACTCGATAAACTCGGGCGGTTGTATTTGTCGTGGAGCCGTTCGAGCAGCTCTTTGAGTTCGTCGTCCATAAAACGCGGCAAAGCCGCCGGATACCGGAAGCGATATCAGACGGCAGGGCACCCGGGGAACCGTCCGACAACCGGTGCATCTTCCGGTCGGCCATCGCCGCCAGATGCTCGTCGTGGGTGACGATCACGACGGTCTGCCCCAGCCGGTCGCGCAACTCGAAGAAAAGACGGTGTATCTCGTCGCGGTTGTGCGAATCGAGGTTGCCCGAGGGTTCGTCGGCCAGCAGCACGGCGGGGGAATTGATCAGGGCCCGGGCGATGGCCACGCGCTGCTGCTCGCCGCCCGACAGCTGGCCGGGCTTATGGCCGCGGCGCGGCGTGAGGTTCATCATTTCCAGCAGCTCCGCGGCGCGGCGTTCGACCTCCGCACGCGGACGGCGGCCGATAAACCCCGGGATGCAGACGTTCTCGAAGGCCGTGAACTCGGGCAGCAGGTGGTGGAACTGGAACACGAAACCGATGCGTCCGTTGCGGAATCGGGACAACGTCTTATCGCCCAGCGAAAAGGCGTCCTGTCCGTCGATCTCGACACGGCCCGCGTCGGGGCACGAAAGCGTGCCGACGATTTGCAGCAGCGTGGTCTTGCCGGCGCCGCTGGCGCCGACGATCGAGACGACCTCGCCTTCGGCGACGTCGAGCGAGACGCCCTTGAGCACTTCGAGGTCGCCGAAACGCTTGTGTATGTCGGTAACTTTTATCATGCGGTTGCGATGGTTATTTGCGGTTCCGTTCGTATGCGTCGAAGAGCCTGACCGTATCGACGGCCTCCTGCACATCGTGCACGCGCAGGATCGCGGCCCCCTGGCGCAGGCACTCCCAGCCGAGGGCGACGGTGCCCGCGAGCGATTCGGCGGGCGTGGCGTCGAGGACGCGGTAGATCATCGACTTGCGCGAGAGCCCCGCCAGTACGGGGTACCCCAGCGCACAGAGGCGGTGAAGCCCGCGAGCAGTTCGTAATTCTGTTCCGTGGTCTTGGCGAAGCCGAAACCGGGGTCGAGGATAATGTTCTCGCGTTTGATCCCGGCGGCGAGCAGGGCGGTCTCTCGTTTCGAAATAGGCCGTGACCTCGGCCGTGATGTCGCGTTTGTAGTCCGTGAGCGACTGCATGGTCCGGGGTCGCCCTTCATGTGCATGGCGATGTAGGGCACCCCGTATTTCGCAGGCGGCGGGCATCTGCGGGTCGAGTTCCCCGGCGGAAATGTCGTTGATGATGAGGGGGCCGAACCTTTCGATCGCACGGGCAGCGACCTCGCTGCGGAAGGTATCGACCGAAATCGGCCGCCGGGCGGCCAGCCGCCGCACGGCACCCGACGCCCAGCTTCACGCGCCGCCACTCCTCGTCGGCGGGAACTTCGTCCGCCCCGGGGCGCGACGAGTAGCCGCCCACGTCGATGATCGAGGCGCCTTCGGCTACGGCCTCCTTCGCGGCGCTCGACATGCGTCGCGTCGGGCATACGGCTGCCGGCGAAGAACGAGTCGGGGGTGACGTTCAGGATCGCCATCACCCGCGGCTGGGAGAGATCGAACAAGGGGTTATTTGCTGCCATGGCTGAATATCCGGTCGAGTTTGACTACGGCGGGTTCGAGGTCCTCCTCGAAGATATTGACGATCACATAGTCTGCACGGCCGCTCAGCGCATCATCGTCCAGCTGCGCGGCAATGCGGCGGCCGACCTGGTCGGCCCCGCAGTCGTCGCGGCGGCAGGTGCGCTCGATGCGCAGTTCGCGCGGCGCGAGTACCGCAACGGTCTTATCGACGCACGTTCGAGGCCGGCTTCGAACAGGATCGCGCTTTCGAGAATCACGTAAGGCCCCTCCTGCCGGGCGGCCCACGCATCGAAATCACGCATAACGACGGGATGCACCAATGCATTGAGGTCGGCGAGCGCCTGCGGGTCGCTGAAGACAACGCCTGCGAGGTAAGCTCCGGTCGAGCTGCCCGTCGCGGAAGGTGTCGGCTCCGAAACGTTCGGTGAGCCGCATACGCAGCGTGTCGTCCTGCTGCATGAGTCGTTTGGCCGCGGCGTCGGAATCGTAAACCGCAATGCCCTTCTGTGCAAAAAGGCGGCATACAGTGCTCTTGCCGCTGCCGATGCCGCCCGTAACTCCGATTTTCATCATTCCTTTCCGTCGGGAAAATCTATCTCGGGAACCGCGTCGATAGAGGTTATCTTAATATCGCTGAATTTCACGGAAATCGCATTCTGCAACGACTGCGGATCGATGATGATCCGCCCCTCGTGCCCCTCCTCGCGCGAGCGCTTGTACTTGAGTTCCGAGAGCGGGATGCGCAGTGTCTTGTTCATGTAGACCCGGTAGCCGAACAGGTTGGTGCCGACCCCCTCGACGGTACACGTCACATCGAAAACCTGCCCGTCGACACCCACACGCACGACCTGCTCGGTGGTGTAGGTATAGCTCAGTTTGGCGATATACCACAGGATGAACGACGCCATGAGCAACGCAAGAAAGACCGGCGAGACGTAGCGGTGCATCCACTTCAGCAAATTATCTATTGTGCGTTGAAGTTCCATGATGCAAAGGTAAAAATAAAATGGACTGCACCAAACCGTGCAGTCCATTTTATTCGTATAGATATAAGGTGTATTACTCCTTGTCGAATTTGGCACGTTTGGACATCAGGTCGTAGGCGATCGGGGTGGCGATGAAGATCGTAGCGACGGTACCCACGATAACGCCGACGGTCAGCGCGAAGATGAAGCCGCGGATGGTCTCGCCGCCGAAGAAGAAGATCGCCAGCAGCGTCACGAGCGTCGTGCCCGAAGTGTTGATCGTACGCGACAGAGTCGAGTTGATGGCGTTGTTCACGTTATCCTTGAGGTTGCGCTTGGGATACAGGCCCAGGTACTCGCGGATACGATCGAAGACGACCACGGTATCGTTGATGGCGTAGCCGATGATCGTAAGGATCGCGGCGATGAACGCCTGATTGACTTCGAGGTTGAAGGGCACGAAGCCGTAGAGCATCGAGAAGAGGCCGATGATGAACAGCGCGTTGACGGCGAGTGCGATCGTGGCGCCCGAAGCCCACTGCCAGCGCTTGAAGCGGAAGGTGATGTAAAGACCGATGGCGATGAGCGAGAACAACACCGAGTAGATGGCGTTCCACGTCATGTCCTTGGCGATCGAGGGCCGATCTTGTCGGCAGTGAGGATACCGTTGACGTCGGTCTGGGTATTACGGAACTGCTCGAACGAGATGTCGTAGGAGTAGAGCGGCTTCAGGGCGTCGAAGATGATCTGCTCGACTTCGGCGGTAGCTTCGTCCGACGTGTCGTCATAGCGGTACTGCGTCACGATGCGCATCTGGTTCTCGTTGCCGTACTGCTTGACCTCGAAGCTGATCGCCGAAGCGTCGGCATCGGCGTGCTGCGAGAACGCCTGCCCAGGTTCTGGCGCACCTCTTCGGCCGAAACGGCCTTGTCGAAGCGGATGACATAGGCACGGCCGCCGGTGAACTCGGCGCCGAGGTTCAGGCCGCGGGCGACGAACGAGATGCACGAAAGGGCGATCAGCACCGAGGCGGTCGTAGGCCACCTTGCGCACGCGGATGAAGTCGAAATGCGTGTTGTTCAGGAAGTTCTCGGACCACTTGCGCGAGAAGGAGATATGCCCCACCTGGCGACGATCCACTCGATCAAGAGACGCGTAATGAACACGGCGCTGAAGAACGAAGTGATGATACCGATGATAAGGGTCGTGGCAAGCCCTGTACGGGGCCGTTACCGAAGATGAAGAGCACGATACCGGTGATGATGGTCGTCAGGTTACCGTCGATGATGGCCGAGTAGGCTTTCGAGAAACCGTCTTTGATGGCCAGCGAGAGGCCCTTGCCGCCGCGAAGCTCCTCCTTGATACGTTCGTAGATGATGACGTTGGCATCGACGGCCATACCCATCGTCAGGACGATACCGGCGATACCCGGCAGGGTCAGCACGGCGCCGAACGACACCAAGACGCCCATCAGCAGGAAGACGTTGGTAGCAGGGCGACGTCGGACATCCAGCCTGCGGTCTTGTAGAACAGACCCATGTAGAGCAGCACGAGGATGAAGGCGATCAGGAACGAGAGCATACCCGCGTTGATCGACTCCTGACCCAGCGAGGGGCCCACGACGGTATCTTGGATGATCTTGGCCGGAGCGGGAACCTTACCCGAGTTGAGTACGTTGGCAAGGTCCTTGGCTTCCTGAATCGTGAAGTCGCCCGTGATCTGGAGGAACCCTTGTCGATCTTGGTGTTCACGCGGGGTGCCGAGTATACGTAGCCCGTCGAGAACGATGGCGATGCACTTGCCGATGTTCTCGCCCGTCAGACGCGCCCACTCCTGCGTACCCTCGCCGTTCATGGTCATCGACACCACGGCCGTAGCGCCGCGCTGGGCGTACTGCTCGCGGGCTTCGTCACGACCCACCCGTCAAGCGGAGCCTTACCGTCGGGCGTGGAGATCTGGATGGCATAGAGGTAGAAGCGGCCGTCGATCTTGTCGTCGCCCTTGACACCCCACTTGAAGTCGATGTCGGCGGGGAAGAGTTCGCGGACCGCAGGATTGGCCAGATATTCGTTTACGGCAGCCATGTCGGCCTTGTAGGCCGCACCGATGGCGGCGCCGCCCGCAAAACTAGGGTCGAGAACGGCGAAGAGCGGGTTCTTCGCACGGTCGTAGCGGCCTGCGTCCACCTGCCCGGCAGCGGCAACGGAATCGGCGCCGATCTCGGCGATCAGGCCTGCGGCGTCGCCGGAAGCGGTCTGCTCACCGACGGCCTCGGCTTCGGCCGAAGCGGTCTCGGGCTGCGTGGCGGCGGGGAGCTCGGCCAGCTCGGCCTTGACGAGCTTATCGGCGGCTGCCAGTGCGGGAAGCACCTCGCGGGCGTCGTAGGTCAGCCAGAATTCGAGCGAGGCGGTACCCTGCAGCAGGTCGCGCACACGCTGCGGCTCCTTCACGCCCGGCAGCTCGACGAGGATGCGGTGCGAGTTGGGCAGACGCATGATGTTGGGCTGCGTAACGCCGAAATGGTCGATACGGCTGCGCAGGACGTTGAACGAAGCGGCGATGGCGGCATCGGTTTCCTTCTTGAGGATTTTCTCGACGTCGGCATCGGAGCTTTCGAGCGTGATGTCCTTGCGGTCGGGGCTGACGAAGACCGCAGCCAGCGAACCGCCGTTGGAGAGACGCTGGTAAGCCTTCACGAAGTCGGAGATATAGTCTTTCGAGGTGCCCTCCTTCAGCGCGGCGTTCGCCTCGGCGATGGCTTCGACGAAGGCGGGGTCGTGCTGGCTGTCGCCGGCGAGCGCCTTGACGACATCCTCGACCTGCACTTCCAGCATGACGTTCATACCGCCCTTGAGGTCCAGACCGAGGTTCAGCTCCTTCTCCTTGCACTCCTTGTAGGTGAATTTCTTGAATCCGAGGTTATAGACACCGAGATTCTGGACCGAATCGAGGTAATGCTGCTCGGCCTCGGACTGCTGTCGAGGGGGAACTGCGCGGCGTACTCCGACCGCTTTCTTCTCTACACTCCGCGTCTTGAACGTGAAGGAGAGCTGGTAAATACACGCAAGAGCCAAAAGGACTGCGAGTAATTTAATAGCACCTTTACTTTGCATTTGAGTTGAAAAATTTTGTTATTATCTGTTGTAATTATTGTCATTACGCACAATAGCACGCAAAGATAGGAAAAAAGAATTGAAAATCGGAAATTAAGAATTAAGATTTGCGCCCGGACGGCAAAAAATCTGTATTTTTGGGGCCGTATGATAAAATATACCGAATACAAGTACCATGCAGCGGCGCTGTTCACCGTGGCGGTATGGGGCGCGACGTTCGTATCGACGAAGGTGCTGATCGCCCATTCGCTGACGCCTGCGGAGATATTCCTGCTGCGTTTCGCCTTGGCCTACGTCTGCATCTGGCCCCTGTCGAAAGGCCGCCTGCGGGCCGACGGATGGCGCGACGAAGCGCTGCTGGCCGCGGCCGGGGTCACGGGCGGCTCGCTCTATTTCCTGACCGAAAACATGGCGCTGGAATACGCCCCGGCGTCGAACGTCTCGCTGATCGTCTGCACGGCGCCCGTATGGACGGCCGTACTGCTGAGCCTGCTCTACCGCGGCGAACGGATGACGCGGCGGCAGGCCGTGGGTTCTGCGCTGGCGTTCGCAGGCATGGTGCTGGTCGTCCTCAACGACCGTTTCGTGCTGCACCTCTCGCCCAAAGGCGATCTGCTGGCCCTGTCCGCGGCGCTGCTGTGGATGGTCTATTCGCTGGTCGTCAAACGCATCGGAGGGCGCTACCCCGCCGTTTTCATCACCCGCAAGGTCTTCTTCTACGGACTGCTGACGATTCTTCCGGTATTCGCCTTCCAGCCCTTCTCGGTCGGCGCGGAGGTACTGGCGCGTCCCGCCGTGTGGGGCAACCTGCTGTTCCTGGGGATCGTAGCCTCGATGCTCTGCTATGTCCTGTGGAACGCCGCGATGCACAGGCTCGGAGCCGTACGAACCACGAACTACATCTATTTCAACCCATTGGTCACGATCGTCACGGCCGCGCTCTGCATCGGCGAACGGATCACCGCGGCGGCCTCGCCGGAGCGGCCCTGATCCTCTACGGCATGTGGCGGGCGGAACGGCGGCCCGCATCGGGCAATAAAATCCCACGGCCCGACGTTCCGTGATAAACCCGCAAAGTCAGCATGCTGAAATTCCTACTCGTCTGCGCCGCATTCGCGGCCCTGCCGATACAGGCGCAAACACTCTCCGGACGCATCGTCGGAGCGGACGCCCGACCGGTCCCCTACGCCAACATAGGACTCAAGAACCGCCCCGCGGGAACCGTATCCGAACGGGACGGCTCGTTTACGCTCCGCATTCCCGACCTGAGCGTCCGGGACACGCTGCGCATATCCTGCATCGGGTATGCCGCACGGGAGATTCCGGCCGCCGGACACGACGCACGGCCGCTGGAGATACGGCTGCAGGAGCAGCCCCAGACACCGCTGAGCCCCGTGATAACCCATATTCCCCGCAAACGCTATACCTTCGGCCGCAGCATCGGCAGCAAAACCGTTTCAGCGCGGCGTTCCGCGCCGGGCAGGAAGGCGGCGAGATGGGCGTGAAATGCAAGCTCGGAGAGCTCCGGGGTGAGTTGCAGCGGGTGCGGCTCAATCTGGCGGGATGCAAGGGCGTGGACACGCTCCACATGCGCATAAACGTCTACGCCATGCGGGGCGACCGTATCCGCAAAAACCTGCTCGCGGAACCGGTCTATTTCTCGGTTCCGGCGTCGGAGGCCGACAAGACGACGACCGTAGACCTGCGGCCCTACGAGATATTCGTAAGAGGCGACTTCCTGATCTCGGTCGAGAACCTGACACACATGCCGGCGGGGGCGAAATACTGGATTCGCGCCCGGCTGCTCGCGCGCACCTACACCCGCGACACGAGTCAGGCGCCGTGGAAGATGCGCAAGGCCGGGGTCGGGCTGAGCGTCGACGTGCTGGTGGAGCCGGAATAGAAAACCCCGCCACCGTCTCCGTCCCTGCGGCGGAGCGTCCGGCCCTTCGTTCCGGTCATCCGACGGCGGCGGCATTGTGCGGATTGCAAATTATTTGCTAAATTTGTCCGTATCACCAAACCCGACCGTCACCATGACCCGACTCTTCACCTCCTTCTGCGCCCTCGTGATCGCCACGGGCGCCTTCGCACAGGCCGGCTACCGCCCGGCCCCGGAAAACCTCCTGTCGCGCAGCCAATTCGCCGACTGCCGGTTCGGCATATTCCTCCACTGGGGGCTTTACGCCATGCTCGCGCAGGGCGAATGGGCGATGACCAACCACAACCTCTACTACCGGGAGTACGAAAAGCTCGCGGGAGGATTCTATCCCTCGAAATTCGACGCGGACGCATGGGCCGAGGCTTTCCGCCAAGCGGGAGCGCGCTACGTCTGCTTCACGACGCGCCATCACGACGGATTCTCGATGTTCCGCACGGCGCAGACGCCCTACAACATCGTCGATGCCACGCCTTTCGCCCGCGACGCGGTGAAGGAGCTGGCCGACGCGTGTCACCGCCGCGGACTGCGCGTCCACTTCTACTACTCGCTGATCGACTGGTGGCGCGAAGACGCCCCGCGCGGCCGGACGGGACTCGGCACGGGCCGCCCGGCCGAAAAGGAGGACGCCGACGCCTATTTCGGCTTCATGAAGGCGCAGCTCACCGAACTGCTGACACAATACGGCGACGTGGGCGCCATCTGGTTCGACGGCATCTGGGATCAGGACGAGAATCCCGGTTTCGACTGGCGGCTGGGCGAACTCTACGGGCTGATACACAAATTGCAGCCCGGATGCCTGATCATCAACAACCACCATCTCGCACCGTTCGAAGGCGAAGACGCGCAGGCGTTCGAACGCGACCTGCCGGGAGAGAACACGGCCGGATATTCGGGGCAGGAGATCAGCCGCCTGCCGCTCGAAACGTGCCAGACGATGAACGGCATGTGGGGATACAAGATCACCGACCAAAATTACAAATCGGCGCAGACGCTCGTGCGCTATCTCGCAGGGGCCGCAGGACGCGGCGCGAACCTGCTGCTCAACATCGGTCCCCAGCCCGACGGCGCGCTGCCCGCGGCGGCTCTCGAACGGCTTGACAGCATGGGACGCTGGCTGCGCGCGAACGGCGAAACCATCTACGGCACGCAGGCAGGACCCGTAAGCCCGCGCAGCTGGGGCGTGACCACGCGCCGCGGCGACAAAATCTACGTACACATTCTCGACTGGCCCGACGAAGAGCTGTTCGTGCCCGTCAGAGACGAACGCATCCGGCGGGCGGTACGCTTCGCCGACAAACGCGCGGTCGCCTTCTCGCAGGACAAGGCGGGCGTGACGCTGCGCTTGGGCGAAAAACCTGCGGGAGCGGACTGCATCGTGGAACTGACAGTCGGACAATAGCAAAAAAAGATGCGGTCCGGAAATCCGGACCGCATCTCGAAAAATATATGTGAGCCTTACGGCTGAAGTGTTCGGAACACTTCGGAATTACTTCACCTCCTCGAACTCGACGTCCTCAGGCTGCGAGCTGTCACCGTTCGACGCATTGCCGGCGTTAGCCTGCGACTGCGACTGGCCGGCATCGGCCCCGGGCTGGGCGCCCTGCGCCTGCTGCTGTGCGTAGATGTCCTGCGAAGCGGCCTGCCATGCGGCATTCAGTTCGGCGATAGCCGTGTCGATAGCCGCGACGTCGGCGTTCTTGTGAGCCTCCTTCAGCTTGGCCAAAGCCCCCTCGATCGCCGACTTCTTGTCGGCGGGGAGTTTGTCGCCATACTCCTTGAGCTGCTTCTCCGTGGCAAAGATGTTCGAGTCGGCGGCGTTGATCTTGTCGATACGCTCCTTCTCCTCCTTGTCCTTGGCCTCGTTGGCCTTGGCCTCGTCGCGCATACGCTGGATCTCCTGCTCGGTAAGGCCCGAAGAAGCCTCGATACGGATCTTCTGCTCCTTGCCCGTACCCTTGTCCTTGGCCGAGACGTTCAGAATACCGTTGGCGTCGATATCGAACGTCACCTCGATCTGCGGCACACCGCGCGGAGCAGCGGGAATGCCGTCCAGGTGGAAGCGGCCGATCGACTTGTTGTCGCGGGCCAGCGGACGTTCGCCCTGACAGACGTTGATCTCGACCGAAGGCTGGTTATCGGCAGCCGTGGAGAAGGTCTCCGACTTGCGGGTCGGGATCGTGGTGTTGGCGTCGATGAGCTTGGTCATCACACCGCCCAAGGTCTCGATACCCAGCGACAGCGGCGTAACGTCGAGCAGCAGCACGTCCTTCACCTCGCCCGTGAGCACACCGCCCTGGATCGCGGCGCCTACGGCCACCACTTCGTCGGGGTTCACGCTCTTGTTGGGCGTGCGGCCGAAGAACTCCTCGACGATCTTCTGGATCGCGGGGATACGGGTCGAACCGCCGACGAGGATCACCTCGTTGATCTGCGAAGCGTCGAGGCCCGCGTCGCGCAGCGCAAGTTTGCAGGGCTCGATGGTCTTGCGGATCAGGTGGTCGCACAGCTGCTCGAACTTGGCACGCGTGAGCGACATAACGAGGTGCTGCGGAATGCCGTTGACGGGCATGATGTACGGGAGGTTGATCTCCGTGGTGGTCGAGGACGAGAGTTCGATCTTCGCCTTCTCGGCAGCTTCCTTCAGACGCTGCAAGGCCATCGGATCCTGGCGCAGGTCGATCTGGTGCTCGGCCTTGAACGCCTCGGCCATGTAGTCGATCAGCACGTGGTCGAAGTCGTCGCCGCCCAGGTGGGTATCGCCGTTGGTCGACTTCACTTCGAAGACGCCGTCGCCAAGCTCGAGGATCGAAATATCGAACGTACCGCCGCCGAGGTCATACACGGCGATCTTCATATCGCTGCTCTTCTTGTCCATACCGTAGGCCAGTGCGGCTGCGGTAGGCTCGTTGATGATACGGCGCACCTTCAGCCCGGCGATCTCGCCAGCCTCCTTGGTAGCCTGGCGCTGCGAGTCGGAGAAATAGGCGGGAACCGTGATGACGGCTTCCGTAACCTCCTGTCCGAGGTAGTCTTCGGCCGTTTTCTTCATCTTCTGCAGGATGATGGCCGAAATCTCCTGCGGCGTATACTGGCGGCCGTCGATATCGACGCGGGGCGTATTGTTGTCGCCCTTGACGATTTCATACGGAGCGCGTGCGATGTCGGAGGCCACCTGATCGTAGCGCTCGCCCATGAAACGCTTGATCGAGAAAGACCGTACGCTTGGGGTTGGTGATGGCCTGACGCTTAGCGGGGTCACCCACCTTACGCTCGCCGTCCGCCGTGAAAGCCACTACAGACGGGGTCGTGCGGTGTCCCTCGGAGTTGGGAATAACGACGGGCTCGCTGCCTTCCATCACTGCCACGCAGGAGTTAGTAGTTCCTAAGTCGATACCAATAATCTTTGCCATAATCGTATATGAGTTTAATTGTTTATATTTTTCCGTTTTCTTTCCGTGCCGCCGGAGTTCTTCCGCCCTGCGGGTCCGGAGCGCCGGTCACGTCCTGAATTTGAACAAAGGTTGTACCAAACGGCAATCTCTGCCAAATTGTCAGCAGAATGGCAGACCGGGCCGGGAATATCGCCCCGGAAAGCAGGACGCAAGGTGTTATTTTGTCAGAAACGGCGCGGCGACCAAGCTGCGGAAGGCGGAGGCTTTTTCGAGGAAAGGCAGACCGACGGAACCGCTGCGGAACGACACGGCAAGCAGCTCCCGCAGACATGCAGGCCGGGATTCCGCGGATACAAAAGCCGTGGTCCGGACCGAACGGCAACGGAAAGAGGTGCGGCGGCGGGCGACGGGGTACAGGCGACGGACAACAAACGGCAAGCGCTGGACGATGGACGGCGCAACGGGCGACGGACAACAGGCGGCGAGGGGATGGGCGGCGATGGGCGGCGATGGACGGCGATGGGCGGCGATGGACGGCGATGGACGGCGATGGACGGCGATGGACGGCGATGGACGGCGGGCGAAAGAAGTAAGGAATGGCGGAAGAAAAACCAGACGGAATACAGACGCCGGAGGACGGACCGACAAAGCTGGCGAGCTGCCGGCAGAGAGAGCTACGGGCAGAGGGAGCTACGGGCAGAGGGAGCTACGGGCAGAGGGAGCTACGGGCCGGCAAGAGGAAAACGTAAGACAGGAAGGAAGACAGCGCAAAGAGCGATGCAACGAAGACAGACAGGACAGCGGAGTCAGGCGGCAAAAAAAAACAGGCCTGCGCAACCGCAGGCCCGACGACACGGCCCGAAGGCCGGCATACAATATTTATTTCTGCTCGCCCAGAATACGCATCGCAACGTCGAGAATCGTCGTATCGTCCAGCGTAACCACGCCTCCGTCCGGCCCCGACTCGAAGTGGACACCCACGCATTCTTTCGCCTCGTGCTTGCCTCCGAAATAGTTGCGGACGGTGTCTACATCGATTCCTAACTCATCTGCAATGCGCTGCGAGCTGCCGCTGGGCAGTCTGTCCTTGATACGGCGCAACTCGTTAAATGTGATAATCATATCCGTTGAATTTTAAGTTGAAGTTCTGCATCACTAAGTTAATACATTTTTGGTGAACTGCAAAATTTCTGCCTTAAAAATGTGTAATAAAAACGAAACGGGGAGATAATAAAAAAGAAACCGCACTTTCCCGACGGAAAGTGCGGTTTCAGTTTTCGTATCCGGCGCCGGATTACTCCTTCGGCTCGATGTAAAGCTGGAAAATAAGCGGCGTGAACGAGGGAATCTCGGTATTGATGGTCTTGACCGTAGTTCCCGTGCTGGAGCTGTTGTAGTCGCTGCCGTACATGTCGCCGTAATAACCGCCGTAGTAGCCGCCGTAACCGCCGTAATAGTTATTGTAGTAACCGCCGTAATAACCGCCGCTGCCGTAATAGCTGTTGGCGTAATTCAGGTAGTTCAGGTAATCGTAATAGCTCGACGAATAACCGCTCGTGCCCGACGTGGAGGAGCTGGTCGATCCGGTCTTGCCCGACGAGCCATAGGCGTTGGTCGAAGTGGTGATCAGCTCGGCCCACTGGCCGTACTTGAGGTTGGGAATCGTGTAGTAGAAGGCTTCGATCATCTTTCTTTCCGACGGCTTATAGGAGAGCGCCGAACCGGCGGATTTGACCTCGCCGTAAATGATCTTCTTCACCTCGTCGATATTCGTATCGAAGATAAAGCCGTCGAGGAAACGCCCGATATACCAGATTTTGGCTGTACCTTCGAGCGTCACCGAATCGGCGTCGAGCTTCACGACGCCTTCGTATTTATCGTCGTCGTCAGGATAGAAACGCTTTTTCAGCGCTTCGGCGATCTTCTCATCGATCGTTTTTACGGACTCTTCGGTCACATAGGGTTCGTATCCCGAGTGGTACGGAGCCGGATAATCCAGCCGGTCTGCGGCCTGCGTCGGATCATAGCGCACGTTCACATAGAGCTGCGGAATGGTATCGCAGGCGCTGACCCAGCGTTTGTCGGTCACATAGGCGTGGTTCGGGTCTTCGGGATCGGTCGGACGAACGACGGTTTGCGTCTTTTCGTCGGCTTCCTTGCCGTAGACCAGCCGGCCGCCGTTGCCGTCGCTGAATTCGTCCACGTTTTTACCCTCGCGTTCGAGGCGGGGTTGCTGACCGTATCGCGGATCTCCATCGTGACAATGAACGGACGGTTGGCGCTCAGCGTATATTTGCTCGGAGAACCCTGCCCTTCATAGCCTCCCGTACCCTCGACGCCGTTGCCGACGACGGTAGAGGGCATGTAAAGCTGTATCTTGGAGCCGATGCGGAGCTGCAGCTCGGTAGAGGTGAGACGGCGCTCGGGATCGTTTTTATACTTGTCGAAATACTCCTGGTCGAGTTTCAGCGTGTTGCGCATGGCCAGCCACGTGCCCTCCATCAGTCCCGTATTTTCGGTGCCGCAATAGCGGTAAAACGGCACATAATGGGTATACTTGGAAAAAGCGCCCGTCAGCTTGGCGTCGGATGCACTGCGTGTGAGGATAATATTGCCGGCCAGATCGCGCCCCGTGAAGTCGAACGACACCCAGATCGGCTCCTTGTTGAGCGGATCTTTATCCGGCTCCCCGGCATCGAGTACGTCGATATAATAACCGCCGTCGGGCTGGTAGTTCTTCACCAGATCGGGACGGTGCTGGGTCATCCACGCTTCGAGCGCCTGATTCTCGAACTGAACGTACGATTCGTCTTCGTCTTTCGCACAGGATGTCAGCGCCAGAAGGCCGGCAACCGGCACGCATAAAAAACGGGTAATAAATTTCATATTTTCGGTTTGTATTTTACTCGACACTGTTTACCGTAAAAAAATAAGCGACGGGACTCTCCTTCGGGATCGTACTGAAGTTGATGTCGCCGTAAGCCATATTGTAGGTCATGTAGGATTCGACATAGTCGCCCTCACGACAACCAAGTAACGCTTCGTAAAGCCCTTTTATTATGCCGGAACCGCGCATATCTATCTCCAGCGGTTCGGACGACCACGCGCCCGGCGTCAGACCGGGACCGTTTTCGGGATCTTCCATCGCCGCGATCAGCACCGGATCGTTCGAATAATAGGGCACCGTAAGGTTGGTGGTGGACGTCGCGGGCGTCACGATATTGGCAAAGGTGAAGACGTAGGCGCTGAAAGTGACGGTCACCTTCGAGGTGCGCGTCACCTCGGTCCAGTTCACGCGGTCGGGGTTGTTGATCCCCGCGATGTAGCGGTAGACCGCGTTGCCCGAAGTGGTGAAGTAAGGCTCGTCGCTCCCCTCCTCCAGCTCCTCATAGGCCACGAGCTTGGGCGAATGGGTGCCGGTCAGGTAGGAGACGATCTTCGTCTTCTGCGTGGGCAGGATGTCCTCCTCGTCGGAGCATCCGGCCAGCAGCACCAGCGCCGCGAATATGGATATGAAAACTCTGCTCATCGTCGTATAATCGTGCAAATTTACAAAAACAATCCGATTTTACAGCATGAAACGCAAAAAAAGCCCCGGTTAGCATGCCGGGGACAAAAAAAAGACGGCCGAAGCCGTCGATTATGCTACCGATAATAGTCTTTCCGGGGATTTTTGAGACGTTGAATTCGCCGTTGCTTCAGATATATGACGCCTACACCGATCAGGAAGGCAAAGGCGAACACCCCTAGCAGGATACCGATAAAGCCAAGAGGGATTTGTTCTTCCATAAATCAATAATATCAAGTAACGGGTGCGAAGGTATAGCAAATATCTTACCAAACCAAACAAACGGGGGGGGGAATTATTCGATTTCGTTGATGAAAAAAGACTTTTCATAGGCTTTTTAAGCCCATTCGCACCAAATCCTCGACCGAAGCCCCCGGATTTTCGCGCAGAATGCCGCGAAGAGCCTTCTCGGCGGCAGTTTTGGCAAAGCCGAGCATGACCAGCGCCGCGAGCGCCTCTTCGAGCTTTTCGCCGTTGCCGGCAGCCGGCAGGGCGGTGTCGGCTTCGGCCAGTCCGGTGAGCTTGCCGCTCAGTTCGACGATGATTTTCTGGGCGGTTTTCAGCCCCAGACCCTTGACGTTTTTGAGCAGTACGGCATTGCCCGAGGTGATGATCCCTGCAACTCGCGCGGCGAATAGGTCGAAAGGATCATACGCGCCGTATTGCCCCCCACGCCCGACACGCTGATCAGATGGCGGAAGAATTCGCGTTCGACTTTCGTCGCGAAACCATACAGCAGCTGGGCGTCTTCACGCACGATGTAGTGCACGTACAGACGGGCCGTCTTGCGTGTGTTCGACGGCCGAAAATGTTTCGAGCGAGATATGGAGGTAGTAACCGACACCGCCGGCATCTATAACTGCGTATGCGGGAGCGACTTCGGCCACCGGACCGCTGATGTATTCGTACATGAAGTTCAAAATTTACAAGGCGTGGGGCAAAAATAAAGATTTTTTTTTACCTTTGTGATTCAAAAGCCGAATATTTAACTAAACCAGATAAAAAACGACATGAAAAAAATGCTTTTTACGGCGCTCGTTGCGGCTTGCGCCATGACGGCCTGCGGTACGAAAACCACTGAGACGGCGGCCGCCGCAGAAGAGGCGACCCGCGAAATCGGCTCAAGCGACATCGCCTATGTACAGGTGGAAGCCGTGCTGGCACAATGCGACCTTTTCCTGAATGAAGGCGCAGCCCTGCAGGAAAAGACCCAGAAAGCTCAGAAGAGCTGGGCTCAGAAAGAGCAAAACCTGCAGGCCGAAGCCGCCCAGTTGCAGGAGAAGTACCAGAAAGGGCTGATTACCACCAACGATGCACAGGCCCAGCAGCAGAGCATCGAAAAGCGTGTGGCTTCATACCAGAGTTCCGCACAGAAAGAGGCCCAGGCGCTCGACGAAGAGAACTACGTGTTCACCAACCGTGCGCAGGATCTGTTGCACCGCGCCGTGCAGGAGATCAACGGCGACAAGAAATACAAGCTGATCATCAACTCGACGGCCCTTATCGACGCCGACTCGACGCTCAACATCACCCCCGCCGTGCTGGCGAAGGTAAACGAGCTGTATGCGGCCGACCAGAAAGCCGAGAAGAAATAAGCAATCCGGTTCCGCTGCATGAATAAGAGCCGTCCCCTGCGGGACGGCTTTTTTCGTGGACGCGCCTGCGTGGGGAACCGCCGAAACATGCCTGCCGGGCTGCGGCGACCGGCAGGCCGGCAGCACATCGGCACGACTTATTGAGGCCCGACCGAGGAAAAGTCCGTAATTTTTTATACATTTGCAGGCAAACTAACAAGCAACACACGCAATGGGTTTCGTTCCGTTCACATTCGTCGATTTCATAGACATCATCCTGGTCGCCGTGATCATGTACTGGATCTATCGCATGACCAAAGGTACCAACGCGCCCTATATCCTCTCGGGGATCATCGCCATCTACCTGCTGTGGGTGGTGGTGCGGACGCTCAACATGGAACTATTCTCCACAATACTCGGACAGCTGATCTCGGTCGGAGCCATTGCGCTGATCATCGTATTCCAGCCCGAACTGCGGCGCTTCCTGCAGGTGATCGGGATGCGCCAGAAGCACTTCAACTTCATCACCCGCATCTTCTCGACGGGCGACGATACGGTGCAGACCAACGTAGTGCCGATCGTCACGGCCTGCCGCGAGATGTCGGAAACGAAAACCGGTGCGCTGATCGTCATCGGCCAGCAGAGCGACCTGCGGCTGATCGCCGAGGGCGGCATCGCACCTCGACGCCAAGGTTTCGACGCCGCTGATCCGCAATATCTTCTTCAAGAACGCCCCGCTGCACGACGGCGCCGCAATCATCGAAGGCGACCGCATCGTGGCCGCAAGTGCATCCTGCCCGTAACGCAGAGCGACGTTCCCAAATCCTACGGCACGCGCCACCGCGCCGCGATCGGCATGAGCGAGATTTCGGACGCCATCATCATCGTCGTTTCCGAAGAGACGGGCGGCATCTCGATCGCACAGAGCGGCGAACTGCGCCGTGACATCGATCCGGTACGGTTGCAGCAGACCCTGCAACGCTATCTGACGATCAACACCCGCAAGCGTTCGAAAAAAGAGGTGGCCGAGTAGGGCCGCAGAAAGCGAGGGCTGTTTCCTCCGGCCGTAAAAGAGCGGACGACCGGACCGGTAGTTGAATCCGGGCCGCAGAAGAGCGGACGATCGGGCCGGCTGAATCCGGACGCTGTTGAAGAGCAGACAGCTCCCGACAAACCGAAAAACGGCAGGACAGAAGTCCCGAAATAAAAAAAGAGGCGGACAAATGTCCGCGGCCGGGAGCGGTAAACGCCCGGCAGACAACTGCAGTCGGAAGCAGCCGATCCGGTTCCGGAAAACACACGGCGGCGGGACCGGCTGCGATGCGAAGCCGAAATCCGAACGGCATTCGGAATACGGTATCTACATCCACCAATTCAAAACAGAATTTGCGAAATGATTTTTCCAGCACCTACACCCCGGCTCGTGCTGCGCGCATGGCGGGAAGAAGACCTCGGAACATTTACGGCCATGAACGCCGACCCGCGCGTGATGGAGTACTTTCCGGCACCGCTGGCGCCGGAGCAGTCGGCGGAATTCATAGAACGCATACGCGAGGAGTTCTCGACCGAGGGATTCGGCCTGTACGCCGTCGAGCGGCGCGAGGACGGCGAGCTGCTCGGTTATACGGGGCTGCACCGCGTAACGTTTACGGGCATGAAGGATAAAATCGAAATCGGTTGGCGCCTGCGGGCCGAGTTCTGGGATCAGGGTTATGCGACGGAAGCGGCGCAGGCCTGCGTAGCGCTCGCCGCAAAGCTGGGCATCGAAGAACTGGTAGCCTTCACGACCGTCACGAACCTGCGCTCGCAGCGGGTCATGCAGAAGCTCGGCATGGAGCTTTTGTGCGAGTTCGACCACCCCGCCCTGCCCGAAGGCCATCCCCTGCGACGGCATGTGCTCTACCTGATCGGGACTGAAAAATAGAAGCGGCGAAACAGGAGCTGCCGGGAGGCCGGTCCCGTCGGGCAGCCGCAAGAGCGGGCAGCCCGTCCGGCCATGCACCGGAATTTTATTTCGAATAGTATTTTTCAATTCCGCCGAATCCCCGTATCGTCTTATTTTCCTTCGTCTTGCAAATGAAGTGGTTCAACCGCTTCCCGAACTCTTCGGGACGCGACCTCGCAGCTTCGATGTAGGCAATGCGGATACGTTTATAGGTTTCCGGAAAACGGCAGTAGTTTCTCTAGACCGTTCGATCTTCTTTCAGCCGGTCGATGATATCGTCCGGAAATACAAAAGGGACGGAAAGCACCTTCTGTATCTTCTCCTCGAATTTCGGGTGTATCATTCCATTGTCCATGAGCCATTTAAGTCTTTCCTTATTGGCTTGCGAGTAAGGACTTTTGGGATTTCTGGGGGTGAAACGCTGAATTTTATGCTCTGCGTCGAGGGGTCTTATCGTGCTGTCGATCCAATCGAAACAAAGGGCTTCTTCAACCGCATCATTATATACGATGCTTTTCTTACCGGACGACTTATGCGGAAACACGAACCATATCTCACGGGCCGTATCGAAATTGTCAGTCAGCCATCTCCGCCACTCCTCGCGGTTTTCAAAATACTTTATTCCACTTTCCGTTGTCATAATAACCGATTTTGGATTCGAGCGATTGTCCTGCACCCGACAATACTTCGGCGCAGGACGTACGACCGAATACGGGAAAAACGAAAAGCCGTGGAAAATCCACGGCTTGTAAAATATCAGACAGCACCCGCATCGGCCGGGAACCCCGTTCCTCGCGGCCGGCACTGTCCGGCTGAAACCCAGCCCCTATTCGGCCGACTGCTCGGCGGGAACTTCGGCGGCGGGAATCTCGGCCTGCGGCATCGTGGCGGGAGTTTCCGACTCGATAACGCGCTCCTGAAGCGCCTTAACGTCCTTCGAAATCTCGCTGTTGCTCTCGGCGACAAGGCCTTTGTCCATAGCCAGCGTAGCGACCAGACTCAGCACGACGATAGCAATGGCCATCGTCCACGTGAATTTCTCCAAAAAGTCCGAAGTCTCGCGCACGCCCATCACTTGGTTCGACGCGCCGAAGTTGGCGGCCATGCCGCTCTTGGGGTTCTGCACCAATACCGCAAGGATCATCAGAACGCTGGCAATGAGTATCAGGGCAATGCAAATCGTGTATAACATATCGTTGAATTTTAATTATTGTTTTCCAATTTGCCAATTAGCTCGGCAAAGTAAATACTTTTTTCGGGATTTCGCAAACTTAATTTGCGATAAATCGCTATGGCTTTGTCCCGAAGCCCCTGGGCAAGATAGATTTCGGCCAGTTCCTCGCTCACGACCTGGTCGTCGTCGTCCAGCTCGGCGGCCGTGCGGACCTCCTCCTCGGGTTCGCCGTCGGCGGCCACGATGCGCAGGTCGTCCTCCCGCAGAAAGCGGTCGATGATGTCGTCCGACGAAAGCCGCAGGACGGCCTCCGCATCGATCGGTCGGCGCAGCAGCGAACTCTGCGCCCGCCACGGGGCCGTGACGGCCAGCCGCGGATCGCATATCCCGGTTACGCTCTCCCGTGCGATACGGACCGGAGCGAACCATTCGTAACGCGCCGCGAGGGCGTCCAGCTCCCCGGCGGAAGGGCGCTCCGCGGTGGCGGGCGATGCGAGGTATTGTCTGAAATCCGTCATGCCGCGCAGGTTTTACCAGTTCGGAGGCCGAAGCCTGAAAAATATCCGTAACCAGTTTATCGACGATCTGGGGGATGAGCTCCCCCTCGACTTCGGTCAGAGCAGGCGCGTGGATTCGTAGTCCTCGAAAGCCGTGAACGTCCGGTTGAACGACATTTTTTCGTCGAGCGCATTCGTGAAGCGCACCTTGACGGTGATCGAAAGGCGGTTGAGCACCGCGTAGTCGTCGGTCGAAACCGACGAGGTCGCCGACATGTAGTTGGTGATCTCGCCCTCGAAAGCGAAGTCGCCGCCCTCTCGACCTGCATCAGGCGGGTACGGCGGGTGAACATGTCGACGAGTGCATCGGTGAGCGTCGAGCTGAGGATGGGCGCAACCATCGTGGCGTTGTTGGGGAAATAGGCCACGCTGAAGGTCTTGGCGTCGGGCGGAATCGAAGCGCCCGAAAGCGAATATTTGATGGCCACGCCGCAGCCCGTCAGCAGGGCGGCGCAAAGGGCCGTGATTGCGAATTTTATCTTCATGCCGAAATTCTATCGTTTTACTCCGGTTCGGAACCGGTTATTTTCAGTGCACTCCGCCGGACGATCCGGGGAGGGCCGTCAGTTCTCTTCGATGCCCAGCTCCTTGATCTTGCGGTAGAGCGTGCGTTCGGACATGAACAATTCGGCGGCGGCCTCGCGGCGGCGCCCGTTATTGCGGCGCAGGGCGCGGATGATCTGCTCGCGCTGCATGTCGGCCTTAGTCATCTCGCGCGGCGGCTCGTCGGTGACCTCCTCGCTCTCGGCGAAGACCGGAACCGAGCCTGCTGCATAGACGGGCGCGGAGCTTTGCGCCGTGGTCGACAGCAGCGCCTTGACGTCGCGGACCGGCTCCTGACAGGGGTTGTGCAGCAGCTCGGACATCATCCGCTTGAGGTCGTTGATGTCGGCCCGCATGTCGAACAGCACCTTGTAGAGCAATTCGCGTTCGGTGGACATCGCATCGTCGACCGGCGCCCCGCCCATCATGACGGGAGCGCCCCCGCCCTGCGGCGGCAGGTATTTGGCCAGCACGTCGGGCGTAATGAGACGCGTCTGTTCGATGGCCGAGATCTGCTCGGCCACGTTTTTCAGCTGGCGGATATTGCCCCGCCAGTAATAATGCATCAGCATCTCGCGCGCTGCGGGATCGAGCGTCACGGCGGGCATACGGTACTGTGCGGCCACGTCGGCGGCGAACTTGCGGAACAGCAGCGGGATGTCCTGCGGCCGCTCGCGCAGCGAAGGCACCGTGATCGGCACCGTGCTGAGGCGGTAGTACAAGTCCTCGCGGAAACGCCCCGAAGCGATGGCCTGCTGGAGGTTCATATTCGTGGCGGCAACGACGCGGACGTCGGTCTTCTGCACCTTGGACGACCCGACACGTATGAATTCGCCCGTCTGCAGCACGCGCAGCAGGCGCGCCTGCGTCGGGTGCGGCAACTCGGCGACTTCGTCGAGGAAGATCGTCCCCCCGTCGGCCTCCTCGAAATAGCCCTTGCGGGCTTCGAGCGCTCCGGTGAAGGAGCCTTTCTCATGCCCGAAGAGCTCCGAATCGATGGTACCTTCGGGAATCGCCGCGCAGTTGACGGCTATATATTTATTGTGTTTGCGCGCCGAGTAAGCGTGGATGACCTGCGGGAAAGAACTCCTTGCCCACGCCGCTCTCGCCCGTGACAAGTACGGTCAGGTCGGTGGGAGCCACACGCACGGCGACCTCCAGCGCCCGGTCTAGAAGTTCCGAAGTGCCGATGATGCCGAAGCGCTGCTTGACTGTGGTGATGTCCGTCATTTATTCCGTAATGGGTTGTTCGGTTGTGCCGCATCGCCGGACGCCGCGGTATGGGTGTCGGCAGGCTGTTCGAGGTACTGCATCTCGATCTCCCGGTCCTTCGCCTCGCGCAGATAGCCGAACGCGATGGCCGCGACGGCGAGGGCCGCGGCGATCAGGGCGATCCAGATGAAGCGGTCCGCCTTGCGGCGGCGCGGAGGACGGTCCACGTAAGTATAGGCGTCGGTGTTTTTGGGCGGCTTGCCGTAGCGCAGGCCCCGCACCGAAGGATCGGGAGCCATCTTGGCCGAGGTCGACATGCGGGGTTCGTCGTAGGGCCGGCGGGCGGGCTTCGGCTGTCCGTCGGGCCGCCCCGGCCGGAACCGAGGCGGCACCCGGCGCTGCGTCCGCAGCGGACTCCGCACAGGCGGGATCGTAGCGAAGGCGATCGTCCCGTTGGGACCGGGCCTCAACACCCCGAAGCCGTCGAGCCGGAATTCGGCGCCGTGCTCCACGGCGTGGCGCACCTCGAAGACGAAGCGGTCGATCTCGCCCGCAGCTTCCAGTTCGCTCAGCCCCCCGTCGCAGCAGACGGCGCAGCACACGTCGTCGCGCTTCAGAAGTTCCGAGAAAACAATGCTTACGCCCGGCTCCTTGACGATGAACGTCCCGAGCTGGGGAACGACGAGCCGCTTGTGCGACCCGAGATATTGCGATATGGTCTGAACCAACACGATTGAAATCTTGCTTGAAATTTGCACCAAAAGTACCTTTTTTCGAAGAAAAAACCAAAATTCGGGGGAGTTTTTCAAAATAATCGGGCAAACTATTGGTTATACGAAAAATATTCGTTACTTTGCATCCCGTTTTTTCGGAAAATCCGGGCGAGCTACATTGCCCGAAAATTTCGGATGTAGACGGGACGGATTGTAAAAACTTACACGAACCAGCCATGAAAGACAAGTACATTGACCTCATCGAACAGACGTTCGACTTCCCGCAGGATGAGTTCTCGGTCGAAGACAACGAGCTGAATTTCCACGACATTCCGCTCATGGAGTTGATCAAACAGTACGGTACGCCGCTCAAGATAACGTACCTGCCGAAGATCTCGCAGCAGATCAACCGGGCCAAGCGTATGTTCAACGTGGCGATGGCCAAGGTGGACTACAAGGGCTCGTACAACTATTGTTACTGCACCAAGTCGAGCCACTTCTCGTTCGTGCTGGAGGAGGCAATGAAGAACGACATTCACCTGGAAACGTCGTCGGCATACGACATACATATCATCAATGCGCTCTACGACAGCGGAATCATCGACAAGGACCGCTACATCATCTGCAACGGGTTCAAGCGGCCGCAGTATGTGGAGAACATCGCCCAGCTGGTCAACGACGGCTTCGTGAACACGATTCCTGTGCTCGACAACAAGGAGGAGCTGGAGCTGTTCGAGGATTCGTTCACCAAGAAATGCAAGGTCGGCATCCGCATCGCCTGCGAGGAGGAACCCAAGTTCGAGTTCTATACCTCGCGTCTGGGTATCCGCTACAACGACATCATCGACTTCTACAAGGCCAAGCTCAAGAACAGCAAGAAGTTCCAGCTCAAGATGCTGCACTTCTTCATCAATACGGCATCAAGGACACGGCCTACTACTGGAACGAGTTGTCGAAGTGCATCAACGTCTACTGCGAGCTGAAGGCCATCTGCCCCGAATTGGACAGCCTCAACATCGGCGGCGGATTCCCGATCAAGAACTCGCTCAACTTCGAGTACGACTACGAGTACCTGACCGAGGAGATCATCGCCCAGATCAAGAACATCTGCCACCGCAACGACACTGAGGAGCCCAACATCTTCACCGAGTTCGGCTCCTTCACCGTGGGCGAAAGCGGCGCATCGCTCTACTCGATCGTCAACCAGAAGCAGCAGAACGACCGCGAGAACTGGTACATGATCGACTCGTCGTTCATCACTACCCTGCCCGACACATGGGGCATCAACCAGCGTTACATCATGCTGGCGGTGAACAACTGGGACAAGGAGTACCAGCGCGTACTGCTCGGAGGGCTGACCTGCGACAGCGAGGATTTCTACAACGCCGAGTCACACACCAACGCCATATTCCTGCCCAAGCTCGAACCGGGTAACACACAGTACATCGGGTTCTTCCACACGGGAGCCTACCAGGAGTCGCTGGGCGGTTTCGGCGGCATCCAGCACTGCCTGATCCCGGCACCCAAGCACATCATCATCGACCGCGACAAGAGCGACAACGAATATTATACGAGGCTCTTCGCCAAGGAGCAATCCTACCGCTCGATGCTGATCGCAAGGCTCGAAAGGTCGAGGTTGTTGGTCGGCTCGTCGAGGACAAAGAGATCGGGAACGTGGTTGGCGATCATCAGGCTGCAGAGGCAGAGCCGCATCCGTTCGCCGCCGCTCAGCGTATCGCACCGCTTGTCCCACATCTGCTGCCCAAACAGCGCACGGTGAAGCCGCAGTTTCAGTTCGTGGTCCTGCAGATTGCCGTGATTGCAGCTCTGCGCCAGTTCCAGCACGCTCTGCGGGGTGTTCACACGGCTGTATTGCTGATCGAGACAGACATACGAGAAGTCAGCCCTGCCGATGCGTCCGGCAGTGGGTTCCAGTTCGCCGGTCAGCAGCCGGACGAGGGTCGTTTTGCCCGTGCCGTTGTCGCCGGTCAGGCGGATACGTTCGCCGCTGCGGATCTCCAGCGCAAGCGGTTCGCGCCACAACGGGCGGCCGGGCGCATATTCGAAATTCAGGCCGTCGGCCCGGACCAGCAGTTTGCCGTCGTGAAGCTGCGCGTCGTCGAAATCTATTTTCAGCTCGCACTGCGTCCGCTGCCGGCGGCGCAGTTCGTCCAGCCGCTCCCGACTGCCGTCGATCAGCTCCGCATGTTTCCCGACGAGCTGCGCCTTGGTCCGTTCGCCGCTGTCCTTCATCGTCCGGCGCAGGATGCGCGGAAGCTGGTCCTTGTGCCGCTCGCCCTGACGCATCCGCCGCTCCTGTCGCTCGCGGACCTCCTGCGCCTTTTTGCGGGCCAGCCGCAGGGCCGTCTGTTCGGAATCGACCTGCTGGGCCAGCGCCTCCTCCTCGATCCGTTTGCGTTCGCGGTAAAAATCATAGTTGCCGCCGTAGATTTTCAGCCCCTTCGGAGAGAGTTCGCAGGTCGTGCCGAGCAGGTTGAGCAGCGCGACGTCGTGGCTCACCGCGACGATCGCCGCACGGCTGGCACGGATCAGGTCATAGAGCCTGCGGCGGCCCGACGTGTCGAGGTGGTTGGTCGGCTCGTCGAGCAGGATGACAGCAGGTTTATGGACCAGAATTCCCGCCAGACAGAGTTTCGTCTTTTCGCCGCCGCTCAGCGCATCGACCGGATCGGTCAGGCCGACATGCGGCAGTCCCCAATGGTCGAGGGCGGCGCGGCAGCGGGCTTCGACGTCCCAATCGTCGGCCAGAATGTCGTAACAGCGGGAATCGGCGCTGCCGCCGCAGATGGCGCGGAGCGCACCGAGCTTGTCTGCGACGCCCAAAACGCAGGCGGCGGAGATGCCGGCGGCGACAAGCTGCTGGGGCACATAGTAGGGATGCGAGGAGCAGGCGATGCTTCCCGCGGCGGGAGCGAGTTCGCCCGCGATAAGTTTAAGGAGCGTCGATTTGCCGGCGCCGTTGTCGCCCACGACGGCGGCTTTGGCGCCCGCGGCGACGGACAGGTCTATTCCTTCGAACAGAAATTGCTGATTGCGGTAGCGGTACGAAACACCGCTAAGGATAATACTCATATGAAAACGATTAATAGCGGTCCCGCAGAAAAGGGACCTGTTAAACCTCAGACCGGGTTGCTTTACGGCACGGCGTCGGTTTAATGAAACCGACCTACTAATCGTTTATTCTCATCGGAGCGGATATTGGTTCGGGAACAAAGATAGGGACAATAATCGAAGAAACCAAATTGCCGGCGCTCCGGCTCCGGCAATGCGATCGGAGCGGGCAGAATATCGCATCGCAGGCGGGATTTTTTCGGGTTATCGCTTTGCGCTCCGGCAAAAATTCGTATCTTGTGCGGTCAAAACGGGGATAGGCCATTATGGATTGCACAATACGGAAAGGACTGACCGGACTTCTTGCGGGAAGCATGCTCTTTCTGTCCGGCTTCGCCAGAGCCGGAGAAGCGGCGGACGAGAGCCGCGGATACCCGGCAGCGCAAGATGCAACGGAAATTCCGGCCGTTCAGGCGGGCGGAAACTCCGCAGCAAGCGGTTTCGACACAAGTTCCGAAACGAACGGCAACACCCGCACGGACAGTACGGCAGCATTCCCCCGCCGCCGCTTCGTCCACGGTATCGGGCTGGAACTCCGTCCGGAATACGTGTGTCCGACCAATCCGTTCCTCGCGGGCGACAATCTGGCCCGGCAGCCGATCGACCTGTTGCTGGCCGCCCACCTGCGCTACTCGTTCCGCTTCCAGCCCGGATCGCGTCCCGACCGGATATACGGAGGCGCCTATCAGGGAATCGGGGTCTCCTACTACAGTTTCGAAAACAGGGAGGAGCTGGGCAGCCCCGTCGCGTTGTATATTTTCCAAGGGGCGCGCATCGCACGGATAAGCCGGCGGCTGTCGTTCAACTACGAGTGGAATTTCGGCCTGTCGTTCGGATGGAAACCCTACGACGCACAGATGAACCCGGCCAACATAATGATGGGGTCGAAGATAAACGCCTACATCAACGCCGATTTCTACCTCAACGTGACGCTCACGCGCGAGCTGGATTTCTCGGCGGGACTCTCGATGACCCACTTTTCGAACGGCAACACCAAATTCCCCAACGCGGGACTCAACTCGATCGGCATGAAGTTCGGCCTGCTCTACTGTTTCGGCCGGGCCGACGATCCGCTCGTAAAACCGCGCAGGCCGCTTCTCGCACCCGACTTCCCCCGCCATTTCAGCTACGATCTGGTGCTGTTCGGATCGTGGCGCCGCAAGGGCGTGGAGGTCGGCGACAAGCAGTACGCTTCGCCCGATGCTTACGGCGTGGCGGGGTTCAACTTCGCGACGATGTATAATTTCGGGTACAAGTTCCGCGCGGGCCTGTCAGTGGACGGCGTGTACGACGGCAGCGCCAACGTCTACACCGAAGATTATATCGTCGAGGTCGGAGGCCGCGATCCCGGCTACACGTTCTACACCCCGTCGATCGACCGGCAGATCGCACTGGGAATATCGGGACGCGCCGAATTCGTCATGCCCTACTTCACGGTCGGCATCGGACTGGGAGTCAACGTCCTGCACAAGGGCGGCGACCTCAAGTCGTTCTATCAGATGCTGACGCTCAAGATCGCCGCCACACGGCGCACGTTCGTCCACATAGGCTACTGCCTCAAGGATTTCCAGACCCCGAACTACCTGATGCTGGGCGTCGGATTCCGCTTCAACAACAAATACCCGGTACTAAGGTAACGCAGCCCGCCGCAGCGCCCACTTGCGGCGCAGGCGCCGGACCGCCGTGACCAGAAACCGCGCGGGGACGACGCACAGCGTGCAGAACCACTGGCGCAGTCCCGGAACATGGAGGTCAGGCAGGCCGAAATCGGCGAACCGACGGCCCCAGAGCAGGGGAATATACCAGACTTTGATGTTGATGCGGAAATCGTTGCTGACGTTATCCTCGTGCACGATTTCGAGCCATTTGCCCTTATCGGTGGCGAGGTAGACCGTCGGCTGCTGGCGGATGGCTTTGGTATGGCGGTAGGAAATGATGGTTTCGGTATACGCATCGAACGGCTCGGCGAGGGTCAGGAAGTGATTGTTCGTATAGCGCATTTTGAGCGCGAAGCGCCGGTCGGTGAAATACTGGTAACCGTAAAGAAGGCTGTAGATGCGTTTGCCGGAGGAGAAGCGGATTTCGCGCTGAAGCAGTTCGACGGCGTCGGCGGCCAATGCGTCGTCGTTATCGAGATTGGTAGTAATCAGCAGCTGCGGGGGAGGGCCAGCCCTTCACGCCCGGCCAGCAGGCCTGAAATCGTAGTGCGCAGACTTTCGGTCAGGCGTCCGGCCTGCCCGGCGCTGTAAAATACGGCCCGGAACTGCGGGCAGACGGACTGGTAACCGCCGATGCGGCGGCGGTAAGCCGCGGACGTCGCCGCGTCGAAAAGACAGAGCCACCTGAAATTCGGGTTGGTCTGCGCCGCCACCGAAGGCAGGCAATAGCGTTCGAAGATCTCGAAACGATGTTCGAGCCACCGTTCGGTGCGCGTCGGAGCGTCGTGTTTGTCCCGCGCATAGAGGTTCAGATTGAACCGCGTGATGATTAAATGTTCGAAACTTTTCATGGATTAATCAATATTTCTTATTTCTTCCAAATCGTAATACTTTTCCTCAAAGCTACTCGTCCATATTTCTTCATTTGCTGACTACTATTACCTTTTTGTTGCTTTAAAGTGTAAATTTTCACAGGAGTAAAACCTATTTGCTCGGCCAAATTTGTAGTAAGAAAATCAACCGGGATAACTTCGCCCGCATATCTTACATTATCATTAACGAAAGCGACGTATGCACCAGTTTTACATACGCGATACAACTCAGAAAACAGAAAGGTCAATTCTGTGAAATACCCCTCCACCATTTTAAGGACTCCCTTATTGTTTATTTCTCCATTTTCATTACGGTTCTTCAAAGCGTTATTTATTTCTTGAAGTGCCGCATTTTCATCGACGATATTCATTGTTCTCTCATAACGTTCTTGTTGTCCTATTTGTTTGTAATAATCCTGTAGTTGTTCTATTTTAGATTTGTTTTCAACTGTACATGACAATAAGTCCTGCCGTAATTTTCTCACCCCGGCTTCTGACATGCCGAGATAGGCTAATTCCATCGCATAGGTGCGAGTGTAATCATATCGGTTACAGTATGGAGGAGAAGATATTACTGCACTAACTGTTCCGTCTGCAATCTTAGGTAATTCAAAAAGCGCACTTCCTTCAATAAATTTACATTGCGTATCAAATCCACTAGGATTATTATTTAGGTATTCTATATCTTTGATAACACCACTTAGTTCTTCTGTCAAGACTTCTTTAAGAGATGGCAATTGCCCTTTGTCCAATTTGACAACAAAAGGTTTTCGCCCAGTTTTTTCTCTGGCCTCAGCAGCTGCGATAATCTTGGGGCAACGCCAATCCCATCGAAGATATTGCCCATCTTTTGCAGAGTAGCTTATACGTTCCAAAGCATTCAAAGTACAAAGTTCAAGGAGCATTTTCGTATTCTCAGAATATCTGGAATTAAGAAAATGTTCTTTGTAATAAGCCAACTCCCGACTTGTTTCTCTGGGATAGCCGTCTTTAGTAATTCTTATTTCAGGAGTTCTTCCATCATATTCTTCTGGAACATTCAAATTTATTATCTCTTTAAGAAGCTCCTTCAGCTCCAATATATTGTATGTGTAAATAGCAGTTTTTACATGAATAGCAATTTTTGACATTGGCAGAATGTCAAATCCGAGACTATTATACCCATTGAACATTGATACTAAAGCCGTTGTTCCTGAGCCCATAAAAGGGTCGGCCACTATGTCTCCCTTTTGCAGGTGAAAATCCTTCAAAAGAATTCTAACCAATTCAGCTGAAAACCCCTCCTTGTATTTTAGCCATTTATGCAGACAATCTCTTTTGCTTAATTGATAACTGACGCTTTGACGATTGAATCGCTCGGTTATTTCGGTGATAGGCCAATACCGTTCTTCTAAAGCAATACGGGCTTTCTGAGAATTTGTATTGCCAGCAGAAAACTCGGTCACATACCATCCTTTCGCATCAACAATTTCCAAATTGTGAAATACATCCTGCATATTTATAATTTTATCAGCCAGTCACAATAAGCAGTCAATTGTTTGTCTACTGTAAGGTTGGCAGCATTCGATAATATTCCTTCCGATAATTGATTGTAAATCTCTGTCGCCATCTTCTTTTCGATAGCAGCAGCGATAAAAGATGTCTTTACTTGATAATCCTCAAAAGCTTTGCGAATACGTACCAACGCAGAATTTCCAGTTTTCCAATGTTCATCAGCCCCAGCCGGATCTATTCCCCCTTTTAATTCTCCGAACATGATAGCAAGGTTATTATCATTCACAATCTTTCCTCCTGCAAACTTTTCTGGATCTCCCTTATAAAGACTGATATCTATATTATTTTTAACAAGAGGTATAGTTGCATTAAAAAATAAAACTCTATCGTAAGATTTATCTTGTGGCACAATGTTCCAATAAATAGCCGTAACATCATCCACTCGTTCAAAAACATCCTCATAACTTAAGGTCTGCCACTCATTATTCTTTTTTGTCATCTTTAAAAAGAATTTGAAAGGCAATTTGTTGCATTGAAAGGATAGACAATATTTTTCTAACAAGTTTCACTTGGGCGACGGAACCTACATAGTTACGCATTGAACCGCCCAAAGAATCTCCCTTGATCAACAAAAAACGATTTTCCAATTCATCTACAAAATTTTCACCTGCCGGAGCAAGAAATTCTGAAATTAATATCCTTATAGCTTCGGTTTTATCTTCTTCCGTGAAATATTTAAAGGCCTTATCAGAAAGTCCCGATGCGGTTAATAGACTATTGCGGATCTCTTCAATATTCAATAAATCCGAAGGAGATGCAGCTTGGGAAGATAAGCTCTTTAAGGTTCTAGCCTGCTCTATATAGGGTTGAGCCTTATAATTTTTAGCACGTGCAGCTTCAATGAAACCAGCTCTCGTCTGTTCTCGTGATGTAATGAGGTCCTCTGCACATTGTATGTATTGATATTTATCCATTTCTATCATAGTTGAGTATATTGGATTGACAAATATACGCCGAAGTCGATCTTCGCCAGATCGACCCAGAAGGTTTCCATCGCCAGCGTAGGCTCGAAATAGTAGATCCGGTTCTTCTGGTCGCAGACCGTGCGCCAGCGCGTCGAGGAGATGTGGGGCTTGTCGGGCGGTCGAGATGCCGTAAGGCACCGAGACGTTGCGCATTACGGACATCACGGCCGGGACGGCGATCTTCGGATCGGGCTCTTCACAACGGCGTTGATGTAGAACGACGCGCGCACGAAGCGGTCCGGAGCGCGGTTGGTGCCGGGAAGCATCGTCAGACCGCCGATCTGCTGCCAGTAGTCGAGGATCGCGAGCTGCTGGTCGTAGAAGGGCGAATTGGTCATCACCTGATACTGGCGGCCGTGGTGCACCACCAGCCGGCCGTCGATGTATTCGAAGATGGCGCTGTCGCCCGAGGGTCGGAGACGGCCAGGTGCAGGCGCGACTTGACACCGTTCGGGAGGTCGGGCGCGTCGATGCGGAACTTCTCCTTCGAGAGCTCCGCAACGGCTTCGTCGACCGTAGCGAAATTGTCGAGTACGTACTGCGTCCAGATGCTCAGTCCCATGACGGGCCGCGTGTCGCCCGGCCGCTCGTAGACCGATTCGGGCAGGAAGAGCAGGTTGGCGACCAGCCCGGCCTCGTTCATGCCGTCGGTGATGCCGATGTCGTAGCCGGCGGCCGAAAGGGAGCCGTATTTCGAGGTCCAGAACACCGTGTTGTCTGTATTGGCTCCGCGGCGGGCGGTGCCGCGCGGGAAGATGTAAAGGTTGGTGAGCGGATCCTCGCGCCAGTCCATGGTGCGCCCGTGACAGTCATGCCGTCGGGACCGAGATAGACGGCGCGCGTGCAGGCTTCCGGCTCTGCGGGAAAAACGGCCAGCGCAGCGGCGCCGAACACGGTCAGAAATTGTGTTTTCATAAGCATAGATGTATTTACTCCGATGCAAGATGCAAATCGGATGCTAAAAGGTACGAAAAATTACCGGGAATAACAACGGAAAAAGTCCGAAAAATCTGAATATCCGGTTTTTAGTCTGCATTTACCATCGCCGCCGGAGCCCACACCGCGCGGTCGCATGGGACGGGAACGCCGGACGCAACGGCGAACACAACGGCGGACGGGAATGCCGGATACAACGGCGGACGCAACGGCGGACGGGAATGCCGGATAGGAACGGAAGACAGGAACGGAAGACAGGAACGGAAGACAGGAACGGAAGACAGGAACGGAAGACAGGAACGGAAGACAGGAACGGAAGACAGGAACGGAAGACAGGAACGCCGGACGCAACGGCGGTCCGGATTATTTGGCATTCAGGGGAGGTTGTATTACCTTTGCGGAAAATCCCGAAAAGTCATGAAGCAATATTTTTCCGTCGCACTGGCAGTTCTGTTCTGCGCCCTGATGCCGGCGGCCTGCACGACGCAGACCACGGCCGTGAAATTCATGAGTTACAACATCCGAAACGGCCGCGGAGCGGACGACGTACAGGACCTCGGCCGCATCGCCGAGGTCATCGGCCGGGTCGTGCCCGACGTGGTGGCCCTGCAGGAGGTGGACAGCGTGACGGGACGCATGAACGGCCGCTTCATCCCCGAAGAGCTGGGCCGGATGACGGGCATGCACGCCCGTTTCTGCCGCGCGATTGATTACGACGGCGGAGGTTACGGCATCGGGCTGCTGTCGCGCGCCGAGCCGCTCTCGGTGCGCCGCATCCCGCTTCCGGGGCGCGAAGAGGCGCGCGTGCTGCTGATGGCGGAATTTCCCGGCTATGTGGTCTGCGTCACGCACCTATCGCTCACGCCCGAAGACCAGCGCGCATCGCTGCCGATCATCCGTCAAGCCACCGACACCTGCCGCAAACCCGTGCTGCTGGCGGGCGACTTCAACATGGACGACGCCGGGAAGGTAATCGGCGGGCTGGGCGGCGAATTCAGGCCGCTGTCGGACACCGCGCAGCTTACGTTCCCCTCGGACCGTCCTTCGATACGCATCGACTACATACTGGGCCGCGGCCTGCCGCAGTCGGCGAAAATCGCCGAACGCACGGTGGATTACACCACCGTCGCTTCGGACCACTGCCCGCTGTGGGTGTCGCTCGTCTGGTAGACTCCGGAGCAGGGCCCCCATATACCATTTTACACGACCGTTCGTCAGCACCTATTTTGCCGCTTCGCGGCACTAAGCTCCTGCCTGAGGCGGGGGTTTGGGGGTGGGTCAGAATTGCAAACGACGCCGAAGGCGGCGAAAACGACCGGCGGTTTTCCCATGCGGTATAATTTGTATATAGATGCTAAAATGCTATCTTTGCAGCAGACATCCGCTCAGACAGACAGCGAACATGCAGATCCACAAAGCCGAATTCAGGTGCAGCTCGGAGCGCATCTCGCAAGTTCCGAAGGATTCGCTGAAGGACATCGCCTTCATCGGGCGCAGCAACGTCGGCAAGTCGTCGCTCATCAACATGCTCACCGGACGGCAGGGGCTGGCAAAGGTCTCGGGGACACCCGGCAAGACACGGCTCATCAACCACTTCCTGATCGACAATGCGTGGTACCTGGTGGACCTGCCGGGCTACGGCTATGCCCGTACGTCGAAGGCCATGCGCAGCGATTTCGCCAAGATCATCACCGACTACGTGCTCAAGTGCGAGAAGATGCACTTCCTGTTCGTATTGGCGGACATCCGGCTCGAACCCCAGAAGATCGACCTGCACTTCATCGAGATGCTCGGCATGAACGGCATTCCGTTCGCCGTGATATTCACCAAGGCCGACAAGCTCTCGAGGACGCAGCGCGAAAAGAGCGTCGAGCGTTACCGGGCCACGCTGGGCGAGCAGTGGGAGGAGCTGCCGCCGGATGTTCGTCTCGTCGGGCCAGCACGGTACGGGACGCGAGGAGATACTCGGCTTCATCGGCGAATGCCTCGATGTTTAACCGATTGTTGAAAAAAGGTCGCCCGGAGGGCTCGTTTTTCCGACGGCTTATGCTATATTTGCACCATCAAAAATCCTCGTCTATGGCTATCCACAAAATCAAAATTTTCTCGGGTCGCGGCTCGGAATACCTTGCCGAGAAAATCGCGGCAAGTTTCGGTACGACGCTCGGACAATCGGAAGTACTGCGCTTCAGCGACGGTGAATTCCAGCCCTGCTACAACGAGTCGATCCGCGGCTGTACGGTATTCATCATCCAGTCGACGTTCCCGCCTTCGGATAACCTGATGGAGCTGTTGATGATGATCGACGCCGCACGCGCCGCGCTTCGGCCTACAAGGTCGTGGCCGTAATCCCCTACTTCGGGTGGGCACGACAGGATCGGAAGGACCGGCCCCGGGTGCCGATCGGCGCGAAACTGGTAGCCAACCTGCTGATGGCCGCAGGCGTAGACCGCGTGATGACGATGGACTTGCACGCCGACCAGATACAGGGTTTCTTCGACGTACCGGTCGATGCGCTCTATGCCAGCGGCATCTTCATCCCTATATATCAAAAGCCTCAACATCGAAGAGCTGTCGATCGCGGCGCCCGACATGGGCGGCGCCAAGCGTGCCAACACCTATGCCAAGCTGCTCGGCACGCCGATCATCATTTCGCATAAGGAGCGTGCCAAGGCCAACGTCGTGGGCACGATGACCGCCATCGGCGAGGTCGAGGCCGCAATATCCTGATCGTGGACGACATGATCGACACGGCAGGCACGATCTGCATGGCCGCCGACATGCTCATGTCACGCGGGGCGAAGAGCGTTCGCGCTGCCATCACCCACCCCGTGCTTTCGGGCCCGGCTTACGAGCGCATCAACGACAGCGCGCTGCTGGAGGAGGTAATCGTGACGGACACCATTCCGCTCAACCCCGACAAGGACCTGCACAAATTCACGGTGCTGACCATCGCCGACATGTTCGCCGACGTGATCGAGCGCGTACACAACTACAAGGAAATTTCGTCGATATTCTTCAAATAGGAATACCCCGGAAGACGAACCGGTTCGGGCGGGTGCATTGTAGCGGAGATTCGGCCCGTGCACTGCGGCGGAGATCCGGACGAAACGTCCATTCGGAGAAGGCAATCCGGCAAAGGAGCGGTTCGGCGGAGATTCGGCCGGCAACTCCAAAGAGAAGATTCAGCGTAAATGCGTTTCGGAGCCGGAACGCATTTCGCAAACCGTACAGGGCGGGACGCATCACAAATGCGTTCCGCTTTTTTCAACCGGAAGAGGGAGGTTTCGGAAATTCTTATTACATTTGCGCTGAGGCGGAGACTCCGCCCCGCAACGAACGAAAACCGATAAAACAATGATGTTCATCCACCCGCTGTTTCTGGGCAAAAATCGGCCTGACGGAAATACTGGTCATCCTGCTGATCGTCGTCATCTTCTTCGGCGGCAAGAAAATACCCGAACTGATGCGCGGCATGGGCCGCGGCGTCAGGGAGTTCAAGGACGCCATGGAAAATCCCGCGGCAAACGACGAGAAGAACGGAAAAGAGCCGGCCGCGCCGCAAGAATCCCGGAAAGAAACCCCCGAAGAAAAGAATAAGCCCGCATGTCCGGCCAAAAACGCAGCGACACGGACGAAATGACCTTTGCCGAGCACATTGACGCGCTCCGGCCCCATTTGGTGCGCGGTGTGCTGGCGATACTGGCGCTGGCCGTGGCCGCATTCCTCTGCAAAGGGCTGCTGATCGACGGAGTGCTGTTCGGCCCTATGTCGGCCGGATTTCCGACCAACCGGCTGCTGGTATGGATGGCCGGACTGGCAGGGATCGAATTCGTGCCGGGGATCGAGCGCATGCAGCTCATCAATACGGCGATGGCCGGACAGTTCAACCTGCACCTCAAAATCTCGATGGTCGCGGCCTTCTGCATCGGATTTCCCTACCTGCTGTGGGAGTTGTGGCGCTTCGCGCGCCCGGCGCTTACCGAGCGCGAACTGCGCGGATGCCGGAGATTCGTGTTCTATGTCTCGGCGGGATTTTTCGCGGGACTGCTGTTCGGCTATTTCGTAATCGCGCCGCTGACGATCGGATTCCTGTCTCAGTACAGCGTCAGCGAGCAGGTGACCAACATGATCGACGTCGGCTCCTACCTCTCGACCGTGCTCAACGTCTCGATCGCCTGCGCCGTGGTGTTTCAGCTGCCGCTGCTGGTCTATTTCCTGACCCGCATGGGTCTCGTAAGCCCCGATTTCCTGCGCCGCTACCGCCGCCACGCCCTCGTCGCGCTGGCGATTCTCTCGGCGGTCATCACCCCGCCCGACGTATTCAGCATGATTCTGGTCCTGCTGCCGTTGTTCGGATTGTACGAATACAGCATCCGGATTTCGGAACGGACGCTGCGGAGAAGCTCCGGGACGGAGGGAACAACAACGGAGGGGAAATAGACTCCGAACGAACAAAAGAGGCGTCCTGAAAACAGGACGCCTTTTCTTTCAGCCGTGCCGGACATGCAACCGCCCGGTCCATTTCCGCTCCATTTTTCGCCGGAGTCCGGAGCTATTTCAAGGGCGAATCGGGTTCTTTGGACATCACCAGATAGAACATCCTGTCGAGGAAACCCGGCGCGAATTTCTTGACGAAATGGGTGGCGCGCCCCTCGCTCTCCATCAGGCAGAGACGCTTGCGCTTCAGGACGCCGCGGGCGACGATCCGGGCGACCTCGGCGGAAGTCATCATCTTGGCCTCGTTGCGCGGGGTTTCGCCCTGCGCCGACCCGTCGGCCGTGAGGGCCGAGAAGCGGACGTTCGAAGCCGTGAAGCCGGGGCAGGCGATCATGACGTGCAGGCCCTTTTTAAGGTTTTCGATGCGCAGCGTTTCGAGGAAACCCGTCATGGCGTACTTCGAGGCCGAATAGCCCGTGCGCCCCGGCAGCCCGTGCAGCCCGGCGACGGACGAGATGCCGACAATCGAACCGTGCGACTGCTGGAGGTACGGCAGGGCGAACTTGCAGCAGTTGACCGTACCCCAGAAATTGACGTCCATCAGGCGGTGCAGCACCTCCAGGTCGACGTCGTCGAAAATGGCGCGCATCGAAAGCCCGGCGTTGCAAACCAGCACGTCGATCCCCCCGAACTCGTTCACGGCGGTCTCGATCAACCGGCGGCACTCGTCGACGTTCGTCACATCGACGCCGCAGTAGGCGGCCTGCCCGCCCCGGGAGCGGATGTCGCCCGCGATAAGCTGTAATTTCTGCACGCTGCGCGCGCCCAGCACCACGCGGGCGCCCTGTGCGGCGAACTCGCGTGCCATCGCCTCGCCGATACCCGACGAAGCACCCGTCACGATGACGACCTTATTTTTAAAATCTTTCATATCAATCGTTTATTTCAAGCTGCAACGTATCGTAGGCCATGTGTACGCCGCGGGGGAGCGTCGGCTCCGTCACGGCATGCAGGCCGATGTCGTGGGACATGTGCGTGAGGTAGGCCTCGCGCGGGGCGACGCGGGCGATGAGCGCAAGGGCCTCGGCCACGTTGAAGTGCGAATAATGCTCGGCAAAACGGAGCGCATTGACCACCAACACGTCGAGACCGGTCAGTTTTTCGACTTCGGCGTCCGCAATGGTCTTGAAGTCGGTCAGGTAGGCCAGCCTGCCGATGCGGAATCCCGTCACTGCAAAGCGTTCCGAATGGTGTCCCGAAACGGGGAGGATTTCGACGCCTTTGACGCTGAAAGGCCGCGTAACGTCGATCTCGTGCAGTTCGATTTCCGGAACGCCCCGGTACTTGTCCTGCGCGAAGGCGTAGTCGAAATCCTTGCGCACGACATCGAGGGTGCGGGGAGCCGCATAGAGGTCGATGCGGTGGATCGTCGGCGGGTAATCGACAAAGTTGAAAGCCCGCACGTCGTCCAGCCCGCCGATATGATCTTATGTTCGTGCGTCAGCAGAATGGCGTCGATACGGCGGACGCCGGTGCGCAGCATCTGACAGCGGAAATCGGGTCCGGCGTCGATGACGATGCGCACGTCCCCCGCCTCGACCATGGCCGAGGTGCGCAGACGGTCGTCGCGCCGGTCGGACGAAGTGCAAACCCGGCAGCGGCATCCGATGACAGGGACACCCTGCGAGGTGCCCGTTCCCAGAAAGGTAAGTTTCATGCAGACAAAAATAGTAAAAATATGGCGACTGCGCACCCGCGCCGGAAAGATTCTCCGCACGGATTTTCGGATAAGGCGCAAAACCGGATATGAAAAAAACGGAGCGTCAAGGAGGGGCGGTGCATGGGAAGCGGGCGGAGCGTCGGCCGAAGAAAAGCAAGCGGAACGTCGGCAGGAGAAAAGCGGGCGGACCGTCAGCAGGGAAAAGCAGGCGGACCGTCAGACGGAGAAAAGCGGGCGGAGCGTCGGCCGAAGAAAAGCGGGCGGAGCGTCAGACGGAGAAAAGACGGAGCATAGAACCAAACACCCCTCGGCGGGAACAGGCGGCGAAAGCGAAAAAAGCCGCAGGATGTTTCCTGCGGCTTTTCAGCATTTCCGGACAGCGGGCGGAACGCCCGGCGATCAGTAGGTCTGCTCGATATTCCAGACGAAGGCACGCGAGCCCTGCATCTTGGTAGCGGCGTCCATCTCCCGGAAAGCCTCCATCAGCGGCGCGACCTTTTCGTCGTCGACGATGGCCATGAGCGAAGCATTCATCGACGGCCAGGCATGCGTGCCGTAATGGGGTTCGCCGTCGAACGACCCGCGCCCCTCGGTCAGCGCCCAACGCGTAAAGCCGCGGATGCCCTGCTCGTCGAGGATGGCGTTCACACGGTCGGTGAGCGCCTGATTGTATGATAAGAATACTGCTTTCATAATCGTTTTACCTTAATTAATGCACACTCGCCTGATGTTCGGCCGACAGACGGGCCAGTTTCTCCTTCTCCTTGCGCTGCGAACGGTTGACGAATACCGAGTAGAGCGCAGGGATGATGAACAGCGTCAGCAGGGTCGAGAACGTGAGGCCGCCAATCACGGCGATGCCCATGGGCTGCCACGTCTCCGACCCGACACCCGTGCCGATCGCCAGCGGCAGCATACCCAGAATGGTCGTGAACGAAGTCATGAGCACGGGCGCAGACGGCTCTTGCCGCCGGCGATCACGGCATCGAAGACACCCGAGCCGCGCTCGACCAGCAGATTCATGTAGTCGACCATCACGATACCGTTCTTGGTCACGATGCCCACCAGCATGATGGCGCCGATCAGGGCAATGAGCGACATCGGCGTGGAGGTCATCCACAGCGCCAGGAACACGCCCGTGGCGGCGAACGGGATGGTGAACATGATGATGAACGGGAAGAGCAGCGATTCGAACTGCGTGGCCATCACGATGTAGACCAGGATGACGATCAGGATGAACAGCACGCCCAGATCGCTGAAGGCGTCGCCCTGGTCTTCGACCGTACCGCCGACTTCGAGGTCGACGCCGTCGGGGGTGTGGTATTCGGAGATCAGCTTTTCGACCTCGGCCACCACGTCGCCCAGCGCGACGCCGGCTCCGAGCGTCGACTTGCACCGAGATCACACGCTGGCGGTTCTCGCGCTCGATCATCGGAGCGGCATACTCCTCCTGCACGCGGCCGACCTCCTTGAGTTTCACGGGGCGCCCCTGCCCGTTGTAAAGCGTGATGTTCTCCACGTCATCGAGCGAGGTGCGGAACGGCTCGCATAGCGTACGACGATGTCATATTCATCGCCGTCCTCGCGGTATTTCGAGGCCACGAGGCCGTCGATGCGGTTGCGCACGGCCTGCGACGCAGTAGCGCTGTTCATGCCGTAATACGACAGGCGGTCACGGTCGAAGACCACGTTGTATTCGGGGCGCAGGTCGTCGCGCGAAAGCTGCACGTCTCGCGTACCCTTCAGGCCCGCGCAGCTTCTCCTTCAGGTCGTTGGCAACGGCGTTGGTGACGTCCATATCGTAGCCGAAGACCTTGACATTGACCGTCGCCGAGCCGCTCATGCTGCCCGACATCGCCGCCGGGCGTCACCGAATACTGACCGCACTTCGGGAATCCGATCGAGGTCTTCGCGCAGCAGGTCGGAAACGACGTAGATCGAACGCTCGCGCCCCTCGACATCCGTCAGACGCATGTTGTAATTGATGATATGCGATCCGGTGGTCTGCATCGCAGCGAACGCGTTGTCCGAAGAGTTGGCTCCGACGAGCCGACACCAGCACGACCTCGGGATATTTCGCATAGATGATGCTGTCTATCTGGCGGGCGATGCGCGCGGTGTACTCCACCGAGAGGTTCTGCTCCAGTTTGACCGTGGCCGAGATACAGCTGTTATCCGAAGGCGGGAAGAATTCGGTCGGCACGCGGGTGATCAGCCCCAGCGAAACCAGGAAAAGGCCCATCATCGAGAAGATCGTGATACGGCGGTGGCGGACCACCCAGTTCAATGAGCGGGCGTAGATGTCGTCGAGCCATGCGAGCGCACGGTCGATGGCTTGTAGACGATGCCGAGCCTTTGTAATCGTGTACACGCCTCCGTCGAGTTTGAAGAGGTAGGCGGACATCATCGGGGTGAGCGAGATGGCTGCCGTCGTCGAGACGCAGACCACGATCGTCACGATCCAGCCCAGCTCGCGGAAGAGGATACCGGCCATGCCCGGCACCATCGTCAGCGGCAGGAACACGGCGACGACCACGAGCGTGGTGGCAATGACCGACAGCCACACCTCGTTGGTGGCGTAGATGGCGGCCTCCTTGGGACTCGATCCTCGCTCGATGTGCGTCGTAATGTTCTCCAGCACCACGATGGCGTCATCGACGACCATACCGATGGCGATCGAGAGCGACGAGAGCGAGATGATATTCAGCGTCGAGCCCGTGGCGAAGAGGTAGATGAACGAGCAGATCAGCGAGACGGGGATCGTCATACAGATGATGAGCGTCGCCCTCCACCGCCCGAGGAAGGCCATCACCACCAGCACCACGAAGATAAAGGCGTACATGATGGTCTCCGAGAGCGACCCGATGGCATCGGTGATCTCCTGCGAGCCCTCGAAGATCGTCTCCATCTTCACGTCGCGCGGAAGGCTCGCCTGGATTTCGGGCAGACGCTTCTGGATCTCGTGGACGATATTCACGGTATTGGCACCCGACTGCTTCTGGAACATCACGCGCACGCTCCGCTGGCCGTTGGCACGTTCGTCCATGGTGAATTTTTCGAGCGTGTCGCGGATTTCGGCCACGTCGGAGAGCATCACCGTGCGGCCCCCGGCGTTGGACACCACGACCTTGCGCAGCTCGTCGCTCAGCTTGAACTCGCCGTCGGCCTTGATGTTGAACGTGTTGTTGCCGATGTCGATCGTGCCGCTCGGAATATTGACGTTCTCGGCGGCGATGATCTGGCCCAGCTGCTCGACGGTCAGATTGTAGGCTTCGAGCTTGGCGGGTCGACATTGACCTGCACCTCGCGTTCGGGCGCACCATGACGGAGACGGCACCCACGCCGTCGACACGGTTCAGCACGTTGACGAATTTATCGTCGAGGATCTTCTTCAGGGCCGGGTAGCTCTCGTCGGCCGTCACGGCAAGCATGATCACGGGGATCATCGAGGTCGAGAACTTGAAGATCGTAGGATAGTCGATGTCGTCGGGCAACTGCGACTGGCTGCGGCTCACCACGTCACGAATCTCGTTGGCACCCTCATTGAGGTCGGATCCGTACTCGAATTCGACAATGATCATCGACACGTTGTCCTGCGACTTGGAGGTCAGCTTCTTGAGGTTGCTCACCGTATTGAGGTTGTCCTCCAGCACGCGGGTGATGTTGGTCTCGATCTCCGCAGCGTTGGCGCCGGGGTACATCGTGATGACCGAAATCTGCGGGATCTCGATCTCGGGGTACTGGTCTACCGCGAGATTCATCAGCGAGAAGAGCCCGAAGACCATCACGCCGACGAACAGCAGCACCGTGGAGACCGGTTTGCGAACCGCACTTTCGTATATTTTCATATGCGTCGGGGCGTTTAATTCTGTTTGACTTCGACTTTGGCGCCGTCGAGAGCTTCGACAGAGCCGTCACGGCCACGGCTTCGTCCGCCCCGACGCCCGAAAGGATGTCCACGCGGTCGCCGACCTGGCGGCCTACGTCCACACGGCGGCGTTCGGCGACGCTATCACCCTTGATGACGTAGACGAAGCGCTCGGCAGTGCCGACCTGCTTCTGGACGGCCACGTCGGGCACCATGACGCCCTCTTTCTGCCCATGTTGAATCCCGTGCGGGCGTACATACCCGGGCGCAGCGTGCGCTTGGCATTGGGCACCTTCACCTCGACCTTGAACGTGCGGGTCGTGGGGATCGCCCGGATAGATCAGCGACACGGTACCCGTAAAGGTCTCGCCGGGAAGATGTCCACCTTCAGCTCGACGGGCATCCCGACCTTCACGTTGGGAAATACTGCTCCGGAAATATTGGCGATGACCTTCAGCGGGTCGATCTGCATGATGTGCAGGATAGGCTGCGCCGAGAAGAGGTCGCCCGACTCGTAGTTGCGCGCCGTGACCACGCCTGTGATGGGCGAACGCACCTCGATGTTCTTCTTGAGGTTGGCGACCACCTCGCGCTGCACGTCCAGCTGGGCCTTGGCCTGCTGGATCTGCTGCGCCGAGATACCGCCCTGCCTCATAGACGGGCAACAGGCGGTTGTAATCGTCCTCGACGGTCTTCAGCTGCACGAGCTGCTGGGTGTACTGCGTCGGGTCGAGCGTCACGATGAGCTGCCCCTCGTGCACGGGGTCGCCCACCTCGACCAGGATGCGGTCGATGTGCACGCCCGAAGCCGCCGGAGTGATGTCGTTCTCCTTGTAAGGTTCGATTTCGGAGGTGAACTCCTCGGCAAGCTGCACCGGAGCGGCGACGGCCGTCTCGGTTTTGGTCAGCACACGGGTCTCCTGCTGGACGTCGGCGGTTTTTTTGCCCGTGCAGCCGGCAAGGGCTGCGGCGGCGATCAACATAACTGTTAAATTCTTCATAGGTTTTATCTGTTTTTCGATTTTATGCTAATTCTCCTTGCCGACGATGCGGTCATACTCGGCCTTGGCGGTCAGGTAGTCGAAGATCGCCTGCGAAAAGTTCAACTCGGCCTGCGTCTGCGCCAGCTGGGCGCTGTTGAGCTCGAGGATCGTACCCGCCCCCGCACGGTAACGGGTGTCGGAGATCGAGTAGGCCTTGCGCGCCTGCTCGACGGTGAGCTCCTGGGCGTACATCGTCTCGCGCGCCGTCAGCAGGTCGTTCAGCGCCGAGCGAACCTGCACGTCGACCTGCTGCCGGGCGTATGTCCGCTGGAGGCCGATCTGCGAAATCTGGTTCTTGATCTCGCGCGAGCGGTTCATCTTCGTCAGCCCCGAAAAAATAGGGATCGAAACCTGCAGGCCGGCCGACATCGGGTGCTGCCACCAGAATTTGGAACCGTCGAGCACGTCGCCCGGCTGTCCTCCCTCCGCGCCGCCGAAATTGAGCTTCGTCATGTCGATATCGTTACCGGTATAGGTCGCCGTAAAGAATGCGGTGACCGTGGGCATGCGTCCGGCATTCGCCACTTTGAGCTGACGTTTGAGCAAATCCTCCTGCAGTTCGAGCGTACGCAGGTCGGAGTTATCCTGCACGTCGGTCGTCAGGCCGTCGGTTCCCGCCAGCACCGCATCGCGCATGGCGTCCAGCTCGCCTTCGACCTCGATTTCGACCTGCTCGGGGATCGAAAGATACATCTTGAGCATCAGCTTGGCGATGCGGATCGAGTTCTCGGTCTGGAGGATCGAGGGTTTCAGGTTGCTGAGCTGCACCTGCGCCGTCAGCAGGTCGTATTCCGACGCAAGTCCGTTGTCGTACTGCAATCTGGTGTCGTCCACGGTGCGCTGCACGGTGGCCTGAGATTCGCGGAGCACTTCGAGCGACTGCTCGGCGAGCAGGATGTTATAGAAGGCCTTTTTGACTTCGGCGACCAGCGTAATCCGCGACGAGCGCGCCGACTCCACGGCGGCAGCCCGCTGGACGTCGTTCATCTTCAGCGTGCGGAACACCGCCGGGGCGAAGAGCGTCCACGTGGCGTCGCCCTGCGCCGCCAGCGTATTGTCGGCTCCGAACGAAAGCCCCTTGGTCATGCTCTGCTTGACGATCGAGCGGGTATAGGTGCCGCCGACCGAAATCTGGGGTATCCAGCTACCCCACGTCTGCCGCTTCACATAGTCGAAGCGCTGCACCTCCATTTCGGCGACCTTGACGGTCGGGTTCTCGCTCAGCGCCAGATCGAGGGCCTCACCGAGCGTGAGACGCATTTGTGCCGCAGCGCCGAAAACGCCCGCCGCCGTAAGGCACATGGTTAAAATCAGTTTTTTCATAAAATATCCCAAATTCAATTTTTATTTGTCGTACTTGGTCAGTTCGTATCTTTTCAGGTTGTCGTCGATCATCCGCAGCCCCTTGGCCGTTGAAATGCCGCGGAAAAAATTGCTGATTATCTGCACGAAGGCTTCGCGCTCGGTCATTCCGGCGGGCAGCATCAGCTCCTTGCGGGCCACCAGCGCGGAGGCCGTGTAGTAAAGCACCGAGATCGCCAGATCGATATTGATGTTATCGACGAACAGGCCGTCGACGATACCCTGATCGAGCATGCCGCGCAGGCTGCGCCGGTTCTTTTCCATGCCTTCGCGCATCAGTTTGTCGTGTACGGCGGGATAAAACTTCTTGAGGTTGTCCATCATGCGGCGCGAGACCTCGGCATTGTCCATCACTTCGCCCAGCACCATGAACATGGCTTCGAGGACGTTGCGGGCGTTGGCGGTAAGTTCGGTCCAACGCTGCCGGTCACGCTGGAAGTAGCGTTCCATCGCCAGGTAGAGCAGGCCTTCCTTGTCGCCGAACATCTCGTAGAGCGTCCGCTTCGACACCCCGAGCTGCTGCGCGATGTCGTCCATTCGTACCGACTTGATGCCCTGCGAGACAAACATATGCATGGCCTGGTCGATAATGCGTTCTTTCTGAGGAGGGGTCATGTCTTCAGTCGTTTTATTCGAGGGCAAATATAGAAAGAAAACCCATGAAACCAAAAAAGTTTTCTGTTTTTTGGAGTTTTTACCGCCGATTATGCCCTGAACAAGCAGAAATGCAGACAAACAGAACAATCGGAGCCGGAAACCGGGGCCGAAAAGAAAACTTATTGAATAATAAAACAGGGGAAGGAAAGAGATTGCAAGAGGTGGCTTCGGCGTTACGGATTCCGGATCAGGCAGATGTTTCGGGCAGGTCGAACGGCACTTCGAAAATCATGCGGCAGCCGGACGCATACTCCGGATCGACGAACAGACGGCCCCCCCCAGTTTCACGGCGATAAGCCGGCAGATAGGCAGTCCGAGTCCCGTCCCCTGCGAAAAGGGATCGAGTTTCACGAAACGCCCGAAGACCTCTTCGCGCAGGTCGGCGGGAATGCCCGGCCCGGTATCGGTCACGGAGAAGCGCAGCAGCCGTTCTGCGGGCAGGCAGTCGTAAGTCAGGGTAATATGTCCGGAGAGCGTGAATTTGGCGGCGTTGCGGAGCAGACGCAGAAGCACCTGTTCGATGCGTTTGAGGTTGGTCCGCACTACGGGATCGTCAGGCGTGAGTTCGCCCAGCAGGCTCACGCCGGAATGCAGTTCCGGCAGAACGCTCTCCACGCAGTCGTTGCAGAGGCCGTTCAGCGCAGTGACGTCGCAGCGCGGCAGATCGCCCGTCTGGTCGAGATAGGCGACTTCGAGCACGTCGTCGAAAAGCCGCAGCAGAGAGGCGCTGTTGGCTTCGATGATGGAGGCATATTCGCCCGTGGCGGGCTCATTGCGGAATTCCGAGGCCAGCACCTGCGAAAATCCGACGATCGAATTGAGGGGCGTGCGGACCTCGTGCGACATATGCTGGATAAACTCGGTCTTCATGCGGCTGGCCTGCTCGGCCTGCTCCTTGGCTTTGAGCAGCTCTTCGCCGCTGATCCGAAGATGCTCGTTCTGGGCCAGCACCGTCGCTTCGGAAGCCTTGAGACGCCGGTTGAGTTTCACCATGCGCGCATACCCTACGCCGCCCATCACCAGCACTCCTCCCAGCAGGCAGATAATCAGATAGGTATTGCGCAGGCGTTTGCGCTGGAGATCGTACTGCAGTTCCTTGGTTTCGTTGTGCAGGCGGCTGATTTCGAGGATTCCCGAAAAATCGTCCGTCGCAGTGCGGATTTCACGGTTACGCACCGAATCCGACAAACGGATATACTCCCGGTAATTGACCGCAGCCTGTTCCATCCGGCGCAGGTGCCAGTAGACGTCGCCGAGTTCCTTGGTCAGCACATAGTTGTTGTATCCGGAACCGCGGACCACCGTGTCGCGCTGCGTCTCCAGAATCGTTTTCAAAGCCCTCCCGTACTGCCCCGAAGCCTTGAAATAGGTCATTTGCAGATAGCGCAGTCCGGCCGTATGGAACCGCAGCGAGGGATCGCGGCGGAACAGCTCCTCCGAAGCCTCAAGCCGTTTTTCAGCCTCCGCGAAATTTCCGCACCGGATGTAATAAAGGCCGAAGCCCTTATTGACGGTGAACTCCTGATAGGTGGTCCGCTTGGGCAGCGCCGCGGCCTTCTGCAGCGCGACGAACGCCGAATCGGGCATATCCAGCTCCAGCGCGCACTGCGCCAGCGAAGCGTACTGCGTCGGCAAGTTGATGTCGTCGATGCCGTTGTGTTCGAGCACCTCGATCTGGCGGCGGAAGTTGTCGTAAGCCATCCGCTACGCGCCCTGCGTCAGGTAGAGGTTGCCGAGCATCCGGTAGCAGGAGGCGACGCCTTCGGGGTAATCGTCGTCCTCGGCTTCGGCGAGCATCTTGCGGGTCTCGTAAATCGCCGTGTTGGACTGGTTCTGCTTGATATAATAGGTAATCAGGCGGCTCGACCAGACAAAATAATAGAAATAGCGCAGGTCTTCCTTGGGATGCCTGCGGCAGAATTCCTGCACGCGCCGCACGCCTTCGAGGATTTCCGCCCGGTCGTTCTTGTAGTAGAAATGGTCGAGACGGACGCAAAGCGCGATAGCCTGCATCCTTACGTTGCGCGCGGCTTCGGCCCGCCGAAAGAGCGTGTCGCACATTGCAGGGGCTTCGGCATCGGCGCGGTGCGCCTTGCAGAGTTTGTAATACGCCGTCAAAGCGCTGTCCGCCGGTTGTGAAGGAGTCTGCAAAGCCCGTTCGCCCGCCCGCATCGGGAAGGCATGGGAGAAAGCCATGAGGATGCAGACCGCAAAAGCGGCGAGAGATGACGGAATGCGCATGTATAAAGTGACGTTAAGCGCTACAAAGATAGCATTTTCAACCGGAGAATCAACAGAAAAAGTCCATTTTATCGAATTTGCAAAAAAACCGCCGCGTAAAATTACGCGGCGGCAAACTCGGCGGAACTGCGTTCCGACCATCGGGCGTTCCGTTCGGAGCCGTAAAACAGAGCCGTCCTTTCCGACGTCCCGTCCGGTCCCGCGAAACGCTCCCGTCCTATTATCGGGTGACCCGTTCGAGCCAGCGAACCATCGAGAGCATGACGAGCATCGACATGCCGCAGGCGGCGACGAAGACGCACCACGTAGCCCACATCGGGGTGTGCAGGTAGAGCCATCCGCCGACGAACAGCAGCGCATTGCCCACGGCCGTAGCGGCCAGCCAGAAGCCCTGCATAAGGCCCTGCATGTGCGGGGGCGCGACCTTCGATACAAATGCCAGTCCGAGGGGCGAGATGAAGAGCTCAGCGACGGTAAGGATGAAGTAGAGGCCCACCATGACCCACGGGGTCACCAGGATCGACTGCACCTGGTCGGCCTTCATGCCTGCGAGGGCGGCCTTGTCGGGCAGTGCGAACGAGAAGAACATCAGGAAGAGGTAGGCCGTGGCGGCGATACCCATACCGATGGCGATCTTCATCGGGGTCGAGACCTCGATGTTGCGTTTGCGCAGCCAACCGAAGAACCACATGATCAGCGGCGTGAGGGTCACGACGAAGAAGGGGTTGACGCTCTGGAAGATCTCGGCGCCCTTGATGGTCGTGAAGCCCAGGTTGATGTTGATGACGTCGAGGTTGACGTAGTCACGTGCGAAGTAGGTCAGCGAATAGCCGTTCTGGTGGAACGAAACCCAGAAGAAGATCACGACGCCGAACACGGCGAACAGTGCGTAGATGCGCTGGCGGATCTCCTGCGCCGACATGGTGATCTCCTCGGCCGAAGCCTTGGCACCGCCGGCCGCAGCTTTCTTCGAGGGTCGGGGAAGCGCTGCTTGTTGGACAGGTAGATGACCAGCGACACGAGCATCATCACGATGGCCGCGATGAACGCATAGTGGAAACCGCGGTTGAAGACATCGAGGTAGCCGTTGCAGAAGGTGCAGGCAGGTCAGCCGACACGGGCGTGCCGTCGAGGTAGGCCGAATTGGCGTACGACGTGAGGTTGGCAAGCCCCTCGCCGGCCATGTGCTCGCCCTTGGCAAGGTATTCGTGGCACAACTCGGGCAGCTTGGCGTTATAGTCGAAATTGTTGACCTTGAGCCACCAGTTGCGCACGCCGATGGCCACGAACGGCGCGAAGAAGCCGCCGATGTTGATGAACATATAGAAGATCTGGAAACCCGACTCACGCTTGGCGCTGAACTCCTTGTTGTCGTACATCTGCCCCACGAGCGCTTGGAGATTGCCCTTGAAAAGGCCGTTGCCGAAGGCTATCACCAGCAGGCCGACGCACGTCAGCGTCAGGTAGAGCGGCAGGCTGGACACGGGCGTGGGCGTGGGAATGGCGATGATCAGGTAGCCCAGCGACATCACCACGAGCCCCCACATGATGGTGCCCTTGTAGTTCTTGGTCTTTGTCGGCAATGATACCGCCGACAAGCGCCAGCAGGTAGATCGAAGCGTAGAATCCCGAATAGATATACCCCGCGTGGTTTCGTTCAGGCCGAACTTGGCGGAGATGAACAAGGTCAGGATAGCCATCATGATGTAGAAACCGAAACGCTCGCCCATATTGGCAAGGCCGCCGCGATCAGTCCTTGGGGTTGTCCTTTCATAAGTTGATTTTTGGTGTTAGTAATAAATGATTCGTTTTTTGTCTTGCTGACAAAGATAGAAAAATTCATATATTTGTATAAAAGGAAAACCGCTATGGAAAAAACGACCCGCAGGCTCCCGATCGTAGAACGCGACGAGTGGCTGCTCCCCGCAGAGCAGGAGCTCAACCGCCGCTACGAGCGGTATACGGACAAAATGAACGCGATCGAGCAGGCGGCAGGCTCGATCGTCGACTACGCCAACGGCTACCGTTATTTCGGCTGGCAGCGGGACGAGCTGCTCGACGGCTGGTGGCTGCGCGAATGGCTGCCGGGAGCGCACGACGTCTACGTCTTCGGCGATTTCAACAACTGGCAGCGTACCGAGATACGTATGCAGCGCGACGCGCACGGCGTATGGAGCGCCTTCTTCCCGGAGGCGATGTACCGCGACCGGCTCCGCCACGGGTCGCTCTACAAGCTCCACGTCCACGGCGACAACGGCTGGCAAGACCGCATCCCGGCCTATGCGACGCGCGTGGTGCAGGACGAGGCGACGAAGAATTACACGGCCCAGTTCTGGGCGCCGGAGCCGTTCGACTGGCAGGGCGACGCGTTCGACGCCTCGAAGAACGGCAGCCTCATGATCTACGAGGCACACGTGGGCATGGCCCAGGAGAAGGAGGGCGTGGGCACCTACCGCGAATTCACGGAGAAGATACTACCTATAATAAAAAAGGACGGCTACAACGCCGTGCAGCTCATGGCCATCGCCGAGCACCCCTATTACGGGTCGTTCGGCTACCATGTGTCGAGTTTCTTCGCACCCGCATCGCGCTGCGGCACGCCCGAAGAGCTGAAGGAGCTGGTGCGCCGCGCCCACGAGCTGGGGCTGGGAGTCATCATGGATCTGGTACACGCCCACTACGTCCGTAACCTCAACGAAGGCATCAACGAGCTGGACGGCACAGACCACCACTACTCGCTGCCCGGAAAAGCGGTTACCAACCCTACTGGGACTCGAAGCTCTTCGACTACGGCAAGGACGAGGTACAGCATTTCCTGCTGTCGAACGTCAAGTACTGGCTCGACGAGTTCCATTTCGACGGCTACCGCTTCGACGGCGTGACCTCGATGATCTACCACCACCACGGCTACGTCGACTTCGACTGCCGCGAACGCTTCTTCGACGCGGGGGTCAACCGCGACGCGCTGACCTACCTGACGCTAGCCAACCGGCTGGTACACGACTTCCGCGCGGCCGTGACCATCGCCGAGGACGTGTCGGGCATGCCGGGGATGTGCATTCCCGACACGGACGGAGGCATCGGCTTCGACTACCGGCTGGGGATGGCGATCCCCGACTTCTGGATCAAGGAGCTCAAGGAGGTGCCCGACGAGGAGTGGAACATATGGGAGATGTGGAACGTGATGACCGACCGCCTGCCCGAAGTGAAGACGGTGGCCTACGCCGAGTCGCACGATCAGGCGCTGGTGGGCGACAAGACGCTGGCATTCCGGCTGATGGACAAGGAGATGTACTACCACATGGATCGCGCGTCGGAGAGTATCGTGATCGACCGCGGCATGGCGCTGCACAAGATGATCCGCCTGATGACCATCTCGACGGGCGGGCAGGCCTACCTCAACTTCATGGGCAACGAGTTCGGGCACCCCGAGTGGATCGACTTCCCGCGCGAGGGCAACGGCTGGAGCTATGCCCACGCCCGGCGGCAGTGGTCGCTGGCCGGGAACGGGTTCCTGCGCTACTCGTGGCTGGGGGATTTCGACAAGGCGATGATAAAGCTGGTGAAGCGGTACAAGGTACTCGCTGACGGCTACGCGTGGAACCTCGCTGATGGACGAGTGCAACAAGACGATGGTTTTCGCGCACGGCGACCTGCTGTTCGTCTTCAACTGGCACCCCTCAGCGTCGATCCCGACTACGAGCTGCCCGTGCAGGCGCCGGGCAAGTATGTGCCCGTGCTCTCGACCGACGAGCGGCGTTTCGGCGGGCAGCAGCGGCAGGCGATGGACGCCGAGCACTTCTCGTTCCCGGCGCAGGACGGGGATAACACCGAGCGGCCGCATATCCGCATCTACAATACTTCGCGCACGGCGACGGTATATCTGAGAACCGACGGACGGCAACCCTCCGCCGACACCGGATTGTGAACGGTCCGGAGAAAGGACGAGGCCGGAAGCAACAGCACGGAGAAGGGCCAAGGCCGGAAAAGCCGGGGAGGAACGGGGCTGGGGAAGTCCTGTTGCGGTAAAGGGAAGCGCCGGAAAACAAGGTCGGAAAGCGACAGCACGGAGAGGAAACAAGGCCGCAAAAGCCGGGGAGGAACGGGGCTGGAAGACCGCAAAAAAACGATAACGATTAACGGCAGGGAATATCCCTGCCGTTAATCGTTACCGAGCTACACGAATCGGCGGAAGTCAGCACGCCCCGTCGGCGGGATAGACCACGCCCAACTGGCGGCGCACTTCATCGATGATCTCCAGCGTCGCAAGCGAATTGGCGTGGCTGTTGACCGCCGATTCCGGGCGGCCCTGTTCGATCAAATCAATGAACTCCGCGATTTCGTAATAGTAACGGTCCCGGTCCGGGGGGGACGCCGACCGATTCGCCGACAGCCTCCGGGCGTCGCCCCGAAGCGGCGCCTCGGCGCGGGAAACGGATCACACGGCGTATGTCGTGGATCGTGTCCAGCAGCAGCGTGCCCTCCTCCCCTTCGATCTCGGAGGGCAGGTGCGAATTGGCGATCTTGGAGTAGAGCACCGTGGCATTCATCCCCTCGTAGCGGAAATTGACGGCGCCCTGACCGTCGGCACCCGAGGAGAGCACGATGCCCTGCGCTTCGACGGCCAGCGGACGCCCGAACAAGCGCGACCATCGGGTAAACCGTATAGACGCCGATGTCCATTATGGCGCCGTTGGAAAGCGACGGATCGAAGGCGTTGAGCACGATCCCCTGCCGAACTTGTCGTAGCGCGAGGAGTACTGGCAGAAGCTGGCGAAATAGCGGCGGATCGTCCCGAGCCGGGGCAGGTACTCCTGCACGACGCGGAAATTGGGGTTGAGCGTCGCAATCATGGCCTCCATCAGCACGACGCCGTATCTGCGCGCGGCTTCGATCATCGCACGGGCTTCGCGGGCATTGGAGGCCAGGGGCTTCTCGCACAGCACGTGCTTGCCGTGGCGCATGCAGAGGATGCTCTGCGAAGCGTGCAGGAAATTGGGCGTGGCGATGTAAACGGCGTCGACGAGCGGGCTCGCGGCCATCTCTTCGAGCGAGGTGAAGGTATGCGGAATCCCGTGCTTCGCGGCGAAGGCGTCGGCCGTAGCCTGATTGCGCGAACAGATCGCCGCCGCCTCGAAGCGCGCGTCCTGCCGCGCCCCGGCCAGCACCCAGTCGGCGATAAAGCCCGTACCGACCATTCCGAAACGAATCTTTCCTTTCATACCTATGCTGTCAATATATTGTTATAGAGTACGTTCGTAAATCCGGGACTCCGCACCCCACGGGTGATAGCCCTGTCCGAGATAACGGAAGCCCCACTTTTCGTACAGCCCGGCGTGATCGGTGCTGAGGTAGAGCTTGCCGAATCCTGCGCGGCGGGCGTCTTCGGCCGCACGGTCGAGCAGCAGCCGTCCGTAGGCGTGTCCGCGCAGACGCTCCTCGACATAGAGGGCGCAGGCCCACGGCCACAGGTCCATGCGGCTGATAAAGTCGTTGGCGATCAACCCTGCACAACCGACCGGCTCGCTGCCCGACATCAGCAGATACCACTGCGGAAGCGGACCTGCGGCGCTGACAGCGTGGCGGATGCAGTCCTCATAAAGAACGGGCGGCACTTCGGGCCAGCAGGCCGAAATATAGCCGATCGCGGCATCCGCGAATTCGGGGTGCTCCCTGACGGAGACGATTTTCATGGTCGGACGGTTATTTCGCCGTGATGCGTTTCACGGCGGCGGCGACTGCGGCATAGAGCGCAGGCAGGTTCACGCCCGCCACACGGCGGTTTTCGACCACGATGCGGCCGTCGACCATCACGGTGTCGACATCAGACGCCTTGCCGCAATAGACCAGGTTCGAGACCAGGTCGTGGATCGGCTGCAAGTGGGGTTTCTGCAGGTCGACGACGATCAGGTCGGCCAGCGCCCCGGGGCGGATGACGCCCAGTTCACCCTCCGCATAGCCCATGGCGCGGGCGCCGTTGACCGTAGCCAGCTTCAGCGCTTCGTAGGCCGGGAGTGCCACGGGGTCGCCCGTGGCGGATTTCTGCAGGAAGGCCGCCGTGCGCAGCTCTTCGAACATGTCGAGGTCGTTGTTGGAGCAGGTGCCGTCGGTGCCGATGGTCACCAGCGCACCCGCGGCGCGCAGCCGCTCGACGGGAGCCACGCCGCTCGAAATCTTCATGTTGCTCTGCGGGTTGTGCGACACGGCCACGCCGCCGCGGCCAGCGTGCAATGTCGCTGTCGGTGACATAGATGCAGTGTGCACCGATGGTCGGTCGTCGAGCATACCCAGTGCATCGAGGTGCTCGACGGGTGTCGCAGCGTATTTCTCGCGCACGATACGCACCTCGTCCTGCGTCTCAGCGATATGGGTCATCAGGTGCAGTCCGTACCGCTCGGCCGTCTCTTTGCCGCGCCGCAGGTTTTCGGGCGACACGGTGTAGGGCGAATGGGGTGCGAGGGCAATCTGTATCCGGTCGCAGCAGCAGCGAGTTCCACCGCCTGCTCCACTTCGGGCAGCACCTCTTCGACGTTGCTGTCAAAATAGTTGCAGCCCAGCATCGCGCGGATGCCCAGCCGCTCGGCCACTTCGACGCAGCGGTTCTCGTGGTAATACATGTCCACGAACGAGGTGACGCCGCCCAGGAGCATCTCGACGATGCCGAGCGTCATGCCCAACGCCACGTCGTCGGCCGTCTGGCGCGCTTCGAAAGGCCATATATAGTCGTGGAGCCACTCCATCAGGCGATGTCGTCGGCATAGCTGCGTTGCAGCGTCATGGCCGCATGGCAGTGCGTATTCACAAGGCCCGGCATCAGGAGCCGGCCCGTGCAGTCGATGATCCGTGCGTCGGGGTGTGCGGCGCGGAACGCGTCGGCTTCGGACGCGGACTCCGTGACCAGCGCGATGCGGCTGCCCGCGACGCCCACGAAACCCGTAAAGGTTTTGGGACTGCCTTCGTCCGCCGTCATCGGCAGAATCGTGGCGTTGGAAAAAAGAATTGCCATAAATAGCGTAGTTACTTTATTGTAGTGTATGTATTATTCGGCCCGCGGATCGACTCCGACGGTCGTTGCCGCCGCCAAAGGCGGCGTTTGCAAGTCTGCCCTTCCCTGAATCCCCTCCTCGGAGAAGACTTCCCGCATGCGGGCGGATTGCGGGCGGAAACTTCAGCCGCCCCCCGAAACCGTCAAGCCCCCGGAAACCCGAAACCACCAGTCCCCGGAAACCCCGCCCCGACCCGGAAAGGCAGTCCTACTTATCTTTCTTATACTTTATCTTCACCTCCCCGGTCTTGACCTTGCGGGGTCCCGGATCGATCGAGTTGCCCTGCACGGTGATTACGTCGCGGCCGTCCACCGAATTCGAGTAAATCTGAATCACCTTGTTGAAGACGCCCGGTTCGCTCTTGTGGGGTTCGTAGATGATGCTGATGGTTCCGCTCTCGCCCGGAGCGACCGGCCGTTTGGAGTACGACGCCTTGAGGCACGAGCACGAGGAGATGTGATGACGCGCGTCACGACGAGCGGCACCGTGCCGTCGTTGGTAAAGGTAAATTCGCCGCACCAGATCGCCGCCCTTGCGGGGCACGTCGCCGAAATCGTGGCCGGCGACCTCCATGCGAAGGTGCGCCCCCCGCGCCTTCGCGTCCTGCTGCGCCCCGGCCGTTTCCGGGGCCGGGTTTTGCGCCGCCCCGGCATGTCCCGCCGTGAAGGCCAGGCACCCGAGGAGTGTCAGTAATAAGGTTCGCATGTATACGCTCGTTTCAAAAATTACTCCATACGGAAAACATAAGTGATCGTCCCGCCCTGCAGCGCCGCGCGGCTCTCGGTAAAGCGCGCCTTGCGCGCCGCGGCTTTGGCGCCCCGACAAGCTCGGCGGCATCGGTGGTCGAGCCTTTCGGTTCGTAGGAAGCGCTCGTGACCTTGCCCGAAGCATCGACCGTCACGCGGACGATCACCTTGCCGCTCTTCGAACCGGGGTACGAAGGTTTGGGCAGGTCGCCCACAAGCCCGCGCCTGCAAGCCCTGATCGAGCTGGTCGAGCCCGTCGGGATTGAGTCCCGGGCCGGTGCCGCTGGCCCTGTCCTCGCCCTGAGGCGCGCGGGGATTGCCCGCGTTGTCGGGTTCGTCGGCGCCGCCCTTGTTCATGTTGAACAGCGCGCGGGGATTGGGCGTCTGCGTCGTCTCGTCCTTGCCCGAGACCTGCGCCGTCTGTTCCACGGGAGCCGTGCGTCATGCACGCGGGGCTCGGTAGCCGTCCTGACGGGCGGCTTGGGCGCTCGGGGCGCAGGCGGCTCGGTGAAGTCGATCGTGATCGTATCGCCCGGCTTGTCGTGGATCTTCCGGAAATCGAACGAGACCAATGCGAACGAACCGATCAGCAGCAGCGCGTAGACCGCCGTCGCAACCGTCGCCCACCTGCGGGGATTCCTGTTATTTGGATCGTAATAATACATAAAACCTGATTTTGGCGACGGCTGCCGCCGCCGGACGGCGTCCGTCAATTCGGCGCCGTCGCCAGAATTAACTTGTAATTGTTGTCCTTGGCGATATTCATCACCTTGACCGTCTCGCCCACGGCTACCGTCTCGTCGCAGTGCAGCGACACGGTGGCGTCCTTCTGTCCGTCGAGACGCGTCTTGAGCGCACGCTCCACGCCCTCGATCGAGCCGACCTCCTGCAATTCGACATAGTAGCGGTACTTGCCGTGCCCCGTATCCTGTATCGAAACCGTGGTCATCGCCTTGTCCTTGAGCTGGTTGGAGCTTTTCGGCAGCATCAGCTTCAGGGCATTGGGATTGATCAGCGTCGTAGCGATCAGCAGGAACAGCAGCAGCAGGAACATCAGGTCGGTCATCGACGATGCCGAGAAGGATTTATCGACTTTCGATCCGTGTTTAATTGCCATAGCGCGTTATTTTTGAACGGGTTGATTCAGGATGTCCATGAAGGCGATCGAGTTGGCCTCCATCTGGAAGACCAGCTTCTCGATGCGTGCCACGAGGTAGTTGTAGCCGAAGTAGGCCGGGATGCCGACGATAAGACCCATCACGGTGGTCACCATCGCCACATACATGCCGCTCGAAAGCAGGCTCAGATCGACCGTGCCGCCCGCAGCCGACATGTCCATGAAGGTCTGCACCATCCCGAGCACCGTACCGAGGAAACCGATCATCGGAGCGCCGCCGGCGATCGTCGCCAGAAGGGAAGGCCGTTTTCGAGCTTCGAGACTTCGAGGTTGGCGACATTCTCGATGGCGGTCTGCACGTCGCTCATCGGGCGGCCGATGCGTTCAATACCCTTCTCGATCATGCGGGCAATCGGCGTGTCGGTCTTCTTGCACAGATTCACGGCCGTATGGATCTTGCCGTCGGAAATGTAGTCGCGGATGCGGTTCATGAAGTTCATGTCCAGCACCGAAGCCTTGCGGATGGCCATGAAGCGCTCGACGAAGATGAAGATCGTCACGCCGCCCAGCGCCAGCAGCGGCCACATCAGCCAGCCGCCTTTCGTAAACAGTTTCCACAGTCCCATACGGGTCTCCTCACTGGTGGCCACCGCCTCGGCAGCCTGCAAAAATGTCATCATAGTTTAAAGAAAAATTGTTATTGTTTGATTCGAGTTCTTTTTCTGCCGTTCAGTTGTTTTCGTCCGGGCGCATCCTTTTCATGTTTAACGTATCGGAACGCCTGCAGCGTATCCGCCGGCTGCACGCAGAAGCTCCTTTTCCTCGCGGGCGGCCTCGCGGCGCGCTTCGCGCCGGGCCTTGCGCTTCTTGTTGGTGAAACGCTCCCTGATGCGCCTCCGCAGGTCGCGGAAGTTGTCGAAATCCTCCTTGAAGTAGATGCCGACGCCGGTCTCCTGAAGACCCTGATTCTCGTCGAAGCGGTCGATGGTCTGCGTAAAGGCCTTGGCCTTGAGCGTTCCGGCCCGGTCGATCAGGTAGGTGATGTAGGCTTCGCCCATGAAGTTGGACATCGAGCTGTTGATGGCCTGCTTGTTGTCGATCAGGTAGTTGCCCTCGACCTCGACGAACAGACGGTTGTTGATCAGGCTCTTCGAAAGGCCGAAGTCCACTTCGTCGCTGGTCAGCTCCGACTTGGGACGGTAGCGGATGACGATGTTGTAGTCGTCATTCGAGAGTAGGTTGCTCACCATGTTCGAGAGGAATTCCAGCCCCGTCGCGGCCGAGACCGAGGTGCCGATGTTCGACGAGGCGAACTGTTCTCGGACATGAAGCTGTTGAACAGCAGCAGGTAGGCGAACTGCGTATCGACCGTCTCAGGGGTGGTCAGCGCATTGGCGATCACGGCCTGCGTCTCAGGGTCGGTGCCGGGCACGTTCACGTCGAAGGTGATGGCCGGGTTCGAAAGCCGCTCGCCGAGGTGGATGATGCACTCGACGGGCACCGAGCGGTCAGCCGTGAGGTTGTCGGACGTACCCTGCAACAGGGGCTGCAACGACGCCTTGAGCTTGTAGATGGCGTCGATATTGAGCATGGCGTCCATCGGCGCAGCCCGTCCACTGGATTGTGGAGCCGTCCTCGATAATGAACTTCTTGTTGATGATGTTCTGGAGCGAGAAGAGGAAGCTCCCCTCGGTGATGGTATAGTCGCCGTACATCTCGAAGACGTTGGAGCGGGGATTGATCTGCAGGTTGAGCGTACCGTCGCCGCGGCGCCCGGAGCGTGTTGCCCGAGACGGTGAGTTCGACCTCGACGCCCGGCCGCACGTTGTGCCAGCGAGATGTCCATCCGGCTGCCGGCACCGTCTTCTGCTGCCGCTTGCGTTCGAACATCATCTTCCGCCGCGCCAGATTGTCCACCGTATCGACCCTGGCCTTCTCCTGAAGGTCACGAAGTCGGCGCTCGAGATATTGGACTTGCTGGACAGCGGCATGAAGAACGACGAACGGTCGTCGGTCGTGGCGGCGATGTCCATATTGACTGAGCCCTTGTCGCCCGAAATGCGGGCGGAGCCCGTGGCGTAGACCTTGCCGTAGAAAGAGTCGTTGTCCTGCGGGGTGGTGTTGAGCACCAGCATCTGCTGGGGTGCGACACGCACGTCGTAGGCGATATTGGAGAGGTGCTGCAGACTCAGGTCGATGTCGAAGCGCCCCGGTTGCCTTCGGGGTCGAAGACCGGAACGTTCGACGCGCGGAAGCGGTTGCCCTTGACGCTCAGCACCGCCCGGGGCATGGTGTAGGGCACCTGTGTGAAATCGACGCGCGTCGACAGCCCCGTGACGCGGATTTCGCCCGTGAGGTCGGCCTCGCGGCGCTGCCCCTGGAGCACCAGTTCGGCCGAAGCGAGCCCCCGGGTATGGGAAATCACGCCCGAAAGCATCGGGTCGAGCAGCCCCATGTCGAGACTGTCGATGTCCAGCCGGGCGTAGTAGCGCACCTGCGAAGGAGCGTAGAAGCCCCGGATAAGCGTATCGCGCTTATTGCGGTCGGTGACGGTCACTCCGGCGCGGTTGCGCGAGAAATCCCAGCGCGAGGTGAGGCCGCAGCGGAGGAGCGGGTATGTCGTTGACCTCCAGACTGTCGAGCAGGATGTCGGCCGTGATCTCGCCCGCATGGAGCACGGATTTCATCGTCGCGGAACCGTTGGTGCGCCCCTCGAAGACGTAGCCCAAGCGCTCGATGACCTGCGTGAAGGCGCGAGGTCGAAGTTGCGCAGGCACAGGGTCACCGAATCCTCGCGGCTACGCGAAGCGATACCGTCCAGCAGAAGTTCCTGCTCGCGGTTCATCACGAAGAACTTGTCGATCACGACCTGCGCCGTGTCAAGCTGTATCTTGTGGGCGTAAATCTGCCACGTCTTCGAGCCGCGGGTGATGTGCGAAGGCAGGATACGCAGGTCGACGACGCGGCCGTTGGGCCCGTGCTCGTCCACCACGTCGGCCCGGACGCCCACCAGTCCGGACACCTTGCGCAGCGTATCGTTGAAGCCTGCCGAGAGCTGCATGCGCCCTGCTTGGCGCCGCCCGTGAGCGACAGCCCCGGCAGGTGCAGCACCCCGGCGTAGAGGTCTTCGGCCGAAGCGTAGACCGTGAGCGAGTCGCCCCGGTTCGAAGCGTTGACGCTCAGCCGTGTGGCCAGCATACGCTTGCGCTCGATATATTCCGAAGTCGCCTTGAGCGAAAGCTGGTCGCTCGCGGGATTGAAAAGCAGCTGCATCGACGAGCCGTCGGCCACCTGCAGGCCGGCCGTGATGGCGTCGGTGATCGGGTCTATGTGACGGATATTGACCGAGAGGAGCGAATAAGTCGTTGGCCACGGCCATCCCCGATGCGCGGGGCCCCGACTCCTCGTCGCGGCGCAGCAGGGGAGGTATTTCCAGGCGCTGCGGCGCAGGTATTCGAAGACTTCGCGGTAGCTGGTCTTGCTGCGGAACGTGGCGTCGGCGAAGTCCGAGCGCAGTTCGACGAGTTTGCTCCGGGCCGAGTTCTCGCCCGTGACGGTCATGCTCTTCGAGGTGAGCTGCTTGTCGTTGTAGCGGTAGAGGACGTCGGTGACGTGGATACGGCCGTTCAGGTCATCGAGCGAGCGGCCGCCGGCCTTGGCCTCGATACGCGCCGAAAGCTGCGAGACGGAGTCGCGGCGGTTGACATGCAGCCGGGCGAGGTCGGCACGGCGCAGATCCATCGTAAAGTCGTAGCGCGGCACCGAGTCGTTGAAGTCGACCAGCCGAGGAATCGAAATCGAGGTTGGGATCGCGGGCCGTGATACGGCCGTCGAACTGGCGGTTGCGCAGCCGGCCGTCGAGGCGCAGCGAGTCGTAGACATAGCCGTTGAAGCCCAGCTGCGTGACATTGCCCACTACATTGGCGTCGGTACCGCCTTTGGCCCGACGACGCCGTCGACGAAAGCCGAGAGGGTCGCGTTGCCCAGCAGGTCGCGGCGGCCGAGCAGCTCGCCCAGACGCAGGTTGTGCGTCTCCACGTCGCCCCGCACGCTGCTGCGCCCCGCCTTAAGCGGCGTCATCCGCAGGTTGCAGGTCACCTCGCCCACGTCGGTCTTGGCGCCGAGCTGCATGTCGAACGACGAGAGCAGCCCCTTGCGGAAGCGGGCGTTGACGTCGATGTCGCCCCGTTCCCGAGGATCGCGACCAGCTTGTCGGAAAGCTCGCGGCCGCCGATGCCCGCAGCCAGTTCGTCGATGGATTCGGCGGAGGATTTCAGGCGCGGAATCGTCAGGTCGAAATGCGTCGTGCGGATGTCGGGAAGCCCCCTGACCGAAGCATCGGCCGTGAGCCACGTACCCTGGCCGATCTGCATGCTTTTGACCTTGCCCGTGAAGTCGGAGACGACGCCCGCGACATCGACATTGATATTGCTGAAATCGGTATGCCACCCGCGGAGCTTGGGGCGAAATAGGCGATGTCGTCCGTGGAGACGGTCGTATTGCGCAGCTTGCCGTCGATGCGCACCTCGCCCAGGAAGTCCTTGTAGCTCGGCCCACGAATCGCCCGAGCGAGATGTAGGGAATCTGGACGTTCGAACGGCCCGTCACGACAGAGACGTATCCTCGAAGCCCATGCAGCCGTTGGTCAGGTAGAAACGCCCCGAGAAATGGTCGAGCACGAAGCCGCTGCGCTCGCGTGCCGAGAGGGTTTCGATGGTGGTGTAGATCGACTGCCCGTCGATGGTGAAGTCGCCACACGCGCCGAGATGCCGTAGAGGTGCATGTGGCTGAAGTCGATGCCGAATTCGGGGTCGCGCCGCGTGAGCCGCTCCAGGCAGAGATCCATATTCTCGATCGAAGCCTTGCGCAGCGACAGGCGGAAGTTGCCTTTCCGGGGCTTGTCGGGGTCGCTGATGCGGTTGACGATCTGCTTGATGTTCATCTCCCCCTCGGGGGTCTCGCGCAGGTAGAGCTTGGCGTCGGCGATCTCGCCGCGGCTCAGTGCAAGTCCCCCGCCGAAGATGCCCAGTCCGGTGACAAAGGCGTCGAGACGGCCCACGTAGAGCAGCGTGTCGCGCTGGTAATCCTCGACATAGAAACCCTTGACCTTGACCTTGCTGAAAAGCCCGATGTCCACGCGGTCGATGCTCACGGTGGTTTCGAGCTTCCTCGATACCATGCGCACGGCTTTCTGTACCACGTAGTTCTGCACGGCGGGAATATCGAGCAGCAACGAGCACCAGAGGCAGAATTATCAGCAACAATACCGCTACCGAGAACACCTTTCCCAATATTTTTATACCTTTGCGCATTGATAGGTCGTTATAACCTGCAAATTTAACTATAATAGTTAAAAAAAACGAAAAACCGGATGGATATTACAATTCTCGGCATCGAATCCTCGTGCGACGATACATCGGCTGCCGTGATCCGCAACAACCTGCTGCTGTCGAACGTGATCGCCTCCCAGGCCGTGCACATAAAATACGGCGGCGTGATCCCCGAACTGGCTTCGCGGGCGCACCAGCAGAACATCATCCCGGTGGTCGACACGGCGCTCAAGGAGGCCGGACTGACGCCCGAAGAGATCGATGCCATCGCCTTCACGCGCGGCCCCGGGCTGCTGGGTTCGCTGCTCGTCGGGGTATCGTTCGCCAAGGGGCTCTCCGTGGCGCACGACATCCCGATGGTCGAGGTCAATCACCTTCAGGGACACATACTTTCGCATTTCATCGACCTTCAGGACCGCGCGCTGCCGCACCCCGGCTTCCCGTTCCTCTGCCTGCTGGTCAGCGGCGGGCATACGCAGATCGTACGCGTGGATTCGCCGCTCGATATGGAGATCATCGGCACGACGATCGACGACGCCGCAGGCGAAGCGTTCGACAAATGCGCCAAAGTCATGGGCCTGCCCTACCCCGGCGGCCCGGTAATCGACAAACTGGCCAAGGAGGGCGATCCGAAGGCGTTCCGGTTCGCACGGCCCCACGTAGACGGATACGACTACTCGTTTTCGGGGCTCAAAACCTCGTTCCTCTACACGCTGCGCGACGCCGTGGCAAACGATCCCGGTTTCATCGAGAACAACAAGGCCTCGCTCTGCGCTTCGCTGCAGAAGACGATCGTCGAAATCCTGCTGGACAAGCTGGTGCGGGCCTCGAAGGACCTCGGCATCCGCGACATCGCCATCGCGGGCGGCGTTTCGGCCAACTCAGGACTGCGCAACGGGATCGTCGAAGAGGGCCGCAGGCGCGGCTGGCGCACGTTCCTGCCCGAATTCAAGTTCACGACGGACAACGCGGCGATGATCGCCATGGCGGGTTACTACCGCTACCAGCACGGCGACTTCTCGTCGCTCGGCGTCTCGCCCGTGGCGCGGCTGCAGGAGCTGTAGGAGCCGGACGCGGAAACGGCAGAAACCGGACGCCGAAGCCGCATGAGCCGGATGCAGCCGGCCACAAAAAAGCTCCCGGCCGAACGGCCGGGAGCAGGTCCGGAAGACGCGGAAAAGCACTCCGCGCTTCCACAAAAGCGATCTATTTAGAATGCAAGGATCGGACGGGCGATACCGTCGTAATCGATATACTCGCACATAAGCTCCACCAGATGTTTCTCGGAACCGCCGATATGAATGATACATGCCGTCTCGCCGGGTTCAAAGCAGGTCGTAGCCCACAGCGTACAGGTATTGTAATGGGTGCCGTCCGTCACGAACAGCTCCTCCTTCTGATCGGCGGGAATCATCGCAAGCGTCTCGTTGAATTTCGCAATCACGTCATAGCTTACATTTTCGGAGTTGTAACCGTAATAGACATTATAACTCGAAGTCTGCCACTCTTTCAGAAGCAGAGCAGCTTCATGGCCGCAGAGATTGGCCACCATATCCCATAACTGCCCGGTGCTCGGCAGGAACCAGCCGCTCGACGTTTCGGGAGCCGGGAGCGAGAAATTATTAACCGTCAAATCGAAAGCAGGGCACCATGTAGCAAGGTTCGGTCCATAATCGGATACGGTTTTCATCGTCTCTTCGTAACCATTGACATTGCCATACCACGTGCTTGCAATTTTCGCTTTCGGAGTGCTTGCGAAATCATTGTCGGTAGAATACTGAACCGTCTGGCTGTCGGCGCTATGGGCATTTTTCACAGCCACGACATACCCGTGCGTATAGCCCTTCTCCTTGTCGCCGGCGGCGATCCGGTTTTCGTCCGTCTGGCAGACGATGCCGATAACGGTCTTACCGGCGACGGGAGCGGGTTTGGTGTCGGCCCAGACGGGATTCAGTCCGTCGGCCTCGATGCTTACCAGTCCGCCGTCGCTCCACGTACCGTCGGAATAGTAATAGTCGCCGATCTTCGGCGCAACGTAAGCCACCGTCACCGTGCAGGTCGCCTTGCTCTCGCCCACGCTGGCGGTAATAGTGGCCTCACCGGCGGCAAGAGCGGTGACGACACCGTCCTCGACCGTCGCAACTACCTCGTCGTCAGAAGACCAAACTACCGCTACGCCGTCCTGCAGGGGGGGGGTAACGGTCGCTACGAGCGTTTCGGAAAACCCGACATTGAGATTCAATTCCGTCCGGTCGAGCGTCACGACCGTTTCGGGGACCTTCTTCTCATCGTCGTCGCAGGCGAAAAACACCAGCGATGCAGCCGTCAGCAAAGCTGACTTCCTTAAAAAGTTTCTCATAAACCAAGTTTTAAGAATTAATAATACGGCAGTACCGACAGCAGTCTCTCCGGACTCACGACAAAAAGCCCAGTAATGTTTTCGATGATCGTCCGGCAAAACACCATCAATAACCTAACCGGGAGTCAAATATAATAAAAAATCAACCCGGTGGAACGCGGATGCCGGAAAAAATTCACGGTCAAATAAAAAGCCCCTAATAAATTAGGGGCTGAAAAGGCAGGCGTCCGGAAACGCCTGCCGAAATATTATCCCGGCAAACCGGGAGGGGGCTTATCTTGCGCCGAAGAGTTTTTCCTTCAGCGAAAAGTTATCGTACTCGTCTCTGAGCGCGGCCATCAGGTCGCGCACCGACTGAATCTTCTCGGCGCGCCATGCGTTGGCGCCGCAGAAGGCGTAGCCGTTCTGCAGCTTGCCTTTGAATGCGTTGTAGAGCGCCAGCATGATGCAGTAGGGACTGTGCGTCACGTCGCAGGTCTTGATGCAGTCGAACGGACAGTTCTTGGGGCGTTTAAGCCCCTCTTTCACCCTATCGAGGAACGAGCTGTGGATAGCCCGTCCCGGCATGCCGACGGGACTTTTGATGATCTCGATGTCCTGCGGTTTGGCGTCGAGATAGGTCTGCTTGAAGGCCGGATCGGCGTCGCACTCCTCGGTGGTCACGAAGCGCGTGCCCATCTGCACGCCGTCGGCGCCCAGCTGCATGATACGGTAGATATCCTCGCCGGTGTAGATGCCGCCGCCCGCGATGACGGGAATATGGCAGTCGTGTTCGGCACCGAAAGCGCGCACCTCGGCGACGATTTCGGGAACGAGGGCTTCGAGCGAAAAATGCTCGTCGGCGAGCTGCTCCTCCTTGTATCCGAGGTGACCGCCCGCCTTGGGGCCTTCCACGATGGCGTCGGGAATGTACCTGTACTCCGAGAACCATTTCTGGCACAGCAGTTTCGCGGCGCGCGCCGACGATACGATGGGTGCCAGTTTGGTTTTGGCTCCTTCGGTAAGGAACGACGGCAGGTTGAGCGGCAGCCCGGCGCCCGAGAAGATGATGTCGGCCTTCTCGGCGATGGCGGTTTTCACCATGTCGGCGAAGTTCGACATGGCGACCATGACGTTCACGCCGACGATGCCCCGCGTGGCTTCGCGGGCCTTGCGAAGCTCCTCCTTAAGCCCCCAGATCGAGGCGGCGCGGTAGTCTTTCGAATAGTTGTTGTAGATGGCTCCGAGACCTGCCGACGAAATGACGCCGATGCCGCCCTGGTCGGCAACGGCCGAAGCCAGCCCTGCGAGCGATATGCCTACGCCCATACCGCCCTGCACGATGGGAACGGGAGCGAGCAAATTTCCGATTTTCAATGCTTTCATGTTAAATTGGGATTAGTGCGAACTAAATAACCATGGGGCCAAAGGTACGAAAAATCGGGGCGATTGGTTCCGCACGGGAAGATAATTTAACGCAGGCTTCACATTGCGCCGCCGCAGCGGCCGCCTTTTCGGGGCGGGAAGCCGCAGCCGGCCGGCTGTCCGGAAGTGAAAAGCGGCATTTTTTACAGGCAAAAAAAACGGCGGATATCGCTTTTTTTTCTAACTTGGAAGCGCAAACGTCACTCAACCGCTAACCTTAAATCGACAAGCATGAAAAAACTTCTCTTTCCGGTTCTGGCCCTTATGCTGTGCATTCCGCCCCTCTCCGCCCAAAACAAGGGAGACAAATATGTCGGCGGAATAATCGGCATAACGACGACGTCGATCAGCATCGACGGCTCCTCCGCATCGCAGACGACATTCGGATTTGCACCCGAATTCGGTTATTTCGCATCCGACCGACTGCGCGTCGGCGGCTCGATCGGCTACCAACTGATTTCATCCGACGGCGAAACGACGCACGGGCTGACGGCAGGTCCCAGTCTCGCCTATTACGTCAGACTGTGCGACCGCTTCTACTACACGCCGCAGCTGGCCGTGGGATTCGCGTTCGCATCGACGGACGGGACCAGCGGATACGGCTTCGATGCAGGATTGTCGCTCGGAGCGTTCGAAATCAGGCCGTCGGCCCATATCGGACTCTCAGTCAGCCTTCTGACGTTGGGCTACAGCTACCTGTCATATTCGGGAACAGGTGTGAACGGGGTCTCTTTCCAGCTCGGAATCAGCCCGACGGTCGGTTTCAAATATTATTTTTAGGCCGCAAAAACCCGATCCCGCCCTACAGAAACCGCACGCCCCGCACGCGGCCCCGGCTGCGGTCGGCGGCTTCGCGTTCGACGATGCCCGTCACCACGTCGGCGGCATCGTGCCAGCGGTTGGCGCGGAACCGGCGGCGGTAGGTGGTCAGGTGGGCGTAGAGTTCGGGCCAGCGGAAATTCCATCCCCGCGGCCACCGCAGGAGGTGAAGCGCAGTGGCCGAATTGGAGAGGATGCGGGCCTCCTTGTTGCCTCCCTGATGGAACCATTCGATGCGCACGCCGGGCGCCAGTGACTGCACGGCGCGGGCGAAGCCGCGGCCACCGTTGTTGCTCTCGACGGCCGCCTGCCGCGTATCGGAGCGCAGGAGCATCCCGGCCACGAGCGGTTCGGTGACCTCCATCGGTTCGCGCGAATAGACGGCATCGGTAATGTAGACCACCCCGTCGGCATCGACTGCATACGAGAGCGAACAGAGGTAGTCGTCGCCCGTATCGGCCGTATCGGTATAGTTGGCGCGGCGGACGATCTCGTGCGGCAGCTGGTCGTACTCGGCGAAGTTCAGCCCGTAGAGCAGTCCCTCGCGCGAGGAGGGATGCCCCTGATACATGCTTTCGAACTGCAGCGGATCGAGCCGCCGCTTGGCTTCGAGCAGGGCGCGGCCCTGCTGCTGCTCCCACAACGCCTCGCCCGGCATGCGCGGGTCGATTCCGGTCGGGGGCGAGGATTTGAGCGCTTCGAAGTTCAGATGCAGCCACGTATCGGCCGGCAGGCCGTCGAGCTGCGCCCACTCCTTCAGCTCCGCGACCGGTTCGCGGGCCGTGAGCGTGCCGATCAGGTCCTCTTCGTGCCAGCGGGTGAAGACGATCAGCTCGCGCGAAGCGTTGTGCATGCGGGTGCGGACCACCGACGTATACCACTCCCAGCAGTTGGCGCGGATGAGCGGAGAATTGGCTTCGAGGGCGTCCTTGTAGAGGTCGTCGAGGATAAAACAATCGACGCGGTTGCCCGTGAGCGAACCTTCGCGGCCCACCGAAAGCAGGCCGCCCCGGCAGCCGATGATCTCGACCTCGTCGGCCGTGCGGATATAGCTGGGCGGCTTGGAACCCTGCTTGATGGTCGTAGCGGGGAAGAACGCGGCGTATTCGCGCGACTCGATGATACGCTGGACACGGCGGTTGAATTTCGACGCCAGCGCTCCCGAATAGAGGCGATCGCCACGCGCTGGTCGGGATCCAGCCCCAGCACATAGGCCGGAAGCAGGGTCGTGGCGCCGACGCTTTTGCCGTGCTGGGGCGGCATGGTGACGATCAGCCGCCGGACGCGGCCCGCGGCGAAAGCTTCGAGCACGCGGTAATAGGCCCGGTGGAAAGGCTGCAACTCCAGAAAGGGATAGACTCCGAGGGCGAACCGCTCGAACGGAGGAAGGTCCGCCGGGCCGGAAACTGCCGAGGTGACGCCGGAAAGCGAGGACAAGGAGGCAGAAGCAGAGTGAGCGGAACCTGAAGGGACGAAATCCGACGGCACAACACCGGATGGAACTGCACCGGACAGAGCAGAACCGGAAGGAACGAAATCCGACGGCGCAGAATCGGGAAGAACGGAATCAGACGGCACGAAACCGGACGAAGCGGAACCGGAGCCGCAAGCACCGGAAGCCAAAACATCGGAGCCGGGGAGAGGTTCGCCGGGGAGAAGATCACCGGGGAGAGATTCACCGGAAAAAGATGCACCGGAAAGCGGGTCGCCGGAAAGCGGATCGCGGAGCAAAAATTCGCCGGCGAGAGGATTTGCAGGATAATCCGGCGCGAGAATGCCGGCCGGAACAAAAACCTCTGCGGAATCGGCTTCCGCAGAGGACAATTTGGATTTCAAGACCATTTGTAGAAATTTTGAACCCATGCGCGGCGCCGCGGCGGGAGGTTCGGAGAGAAAAAGAGCGTTCCGGCGGGCTGCGCCGCACCAAGGAAGGATAAATGCCGGAACGAACAAGGCGGGGAGCCGGAGGGCGCACGGCCTGCGGCCGGGGAGCGGCCCGATGCAAAACGGGGACCGGGCGGTTGCGCACGCCGGCGGCAGAACATGCCCCGGCAGCGATCAGACGAAGCGCTTCATCTCGGAAAAATCGAAGTCGTTCAGCATTTCGCCCTCCGCCGAGAAGGTGTGAAACTCCCACCATACGGGCACGAGGTCCGAAACAGGCTCCGCATCGCCTTCGGGCTGCGAGAGCCGCGTCCGGTAGACGATGACCGACGCCGTAAAGCGGCAGTCCGTATCGCCGAAACGGAATGCGAGCGATCCCGAAAAGTAGTTTTCCGCGTCGATGGCGTCCGACAACCGTGCCGCCGCCTCATGGTAAAGTTCAGGTGAAACCGAATACATAATTGATAATTAGCAAGATTTTTGCAAATAAATTTGCAGACAGAAATAAATTGTTTAACTTTGCAGGACAAAGATAAGTTCAAATATTGAATTTCCAAAAAAATACAATTTTTTAATATAAAATTTTCCGATCAAAAGCTATGAACGAACGGGTAAAACTGATACGGAAACAGTTGGGGATGACGCAAGAACAACTGGCACAGCGGCTTGGCATCGGCAAGGCGGCGCTCTCGATGATCGAAACGGGGAAAGCGGGGCTCTCGGCACGCAACCGGAACATATTGGTTCAGGAATTGAACGTAAGCCCCGAATGGCTCGAAAGCGGCAAGGGCAACATGTTCAACGCCGAACCCGACCTGACAGCTTACAGACTCCGCACGGACAATTCGCTGCCGTTGCAGAGCGTGCCCCTCTACTCGATCGAGGGAACGGCGGGACTGGTACCGCTGTTCGCCGACCAGGCGCAGGCCAAACCCGTGAATTTCATCCACATTCCCAACCTGCCCAAATGCGACGGCGCCATATATATCGTAGGGGATTCGATGTACCCGCTACTCAAAAGCGGCGACATCGTGCTCTACAAGCAGCTGGGCGACATCAACGATATCTTCTGGGGCGACATGTATCTGCTGTCGATCGACATCGACGGCGAGGAGTACGTGACGGTGAAATACATTCAGAAATCCGACCGCGAGGGGTATGTGAAACTCGTGAGCCAGAACCCGCACCACGCAGACAAGGACGTGGCGATCAGCCGCATAAGGGCAATCGCGCTGGTCAAGGCCAGCATCCGGATGAATTCGATCCGATAGCGGCGGCCCGCCGGCCGGCACCGAGGGCCCGCAAAAAATTCACGCCGTAAAAATCCGAGGGGAGAGGCATTCGTGTGGGTGGGGCCGGGAAAGGATCGGGCAGGAATCAGAGAAGAATCGAGGCAGATCCGGGAGAAACCGGGACGGGATCCGAAAAGGCCGGAAACGAAAATTCGGAACGGGAACGATGAGGAAATGCGGAAGCACCGCAAAAAAGGCAGCGAAACGGCGGCTGGAAAACAGGACAAAACAGAGCAGAACAAACAGAGCAACACAAGCCGAAAAGACCGGAACGGTCCGGCCGAAGCAACAATCTGAGGAAAAAATTCGTATCTTGCCGGAAACAAAGACGACCCAATACGGAACTATCCGATAAAAAATTCGCGGTGCTGATCGACGCCGACAACATCTCGCACCGGAAAATCAAGGACATACTCGACGAAATCGCCAACTACGGCACGCCGACGATCAAGCGTATCTACGGCGATTTCACCGACCCGAAGTTCGCGGCATGGAAAAGCGTGCTGCTCGAGAATTCGATCACCCCGATCCAGCAATACGCCTACACGACAGGCAAGAACGCGACGGATTCGGCGCTGATAATCGACGCGATGGACATCCTGCACAAGGAGTCGGTCAACGGCTTCTGCATCGTGTCGAGTGACAGCGACTACACCCGCCTGGCGAGCCGCATCCGCGAATCGGGACGGGAAGTACTCGGTTTCGGGGAGAAGAAGACCCCCAAGCCGTTCATCAAATCGTGCGACAAATTCATCTATGTCGAGATACTCGGACAGCCTGCCGCTCCGACGCCGGCACTTGCGCCTGCACCGGGTCCCGCTCCGGCTGCGACACAGGCCCCGGCAGCGAAAGCCGCACAAAAAAAGACATCCGCCAAAAGGCGTCAGACGTCTGACACGCAGGTCCCCGGAACGCCGGAAGCCGCCGCAGGCAAAAAAACCGCTCCGACTCCGGGACAGACTCCGGGTGTGGTTCCCGCTTCGGAGCAGCCTCAGGTTACGGTTCAGGCTCAGACTCTGGACCCTGCGCAGTCCCAATCGATCATCCGTCCGATAGACGACGATTTCAAAGACCTGCTCGCCAATACCATAGAAGACGCCGCCGCCGACAGCGGCTGGGCATTCCTCGGCATCGTCGGCAGTGTCCTGACCAAGAAAATGCCCGATTTCGCCCCCCGCAACTACGGTTACAAAAAACTTTCGCTGCTGGTGAAAGCCCTCTCCGAGGCAATCGAAACCGAAGAACGACTGTCCGCAAACAAAGAGCAGAAGTTCATTTACGTCCGGAACAGAACAAGGTAAACGCTCCGGTCGCCGACCATCCGTCCGGCGGAAGGATACTCCTGACAACCCCAGCCGCACAATTACGCGGCAAAAAGAACTTGCGGGATTTTCCGCCGGCCGGAACCGTTCCGCCCCTGCCATGACCATAATACGCAAACCGCCGGGCAAAACAGCCCGGCGGTCTGAGTATCGAAACAAATCAACAGTCCAACGCGACAGCAAGCGCCTTCGCATGATTCATACGGATCACGCCTTCCCGTTCTTCGACACTGGACGGCGGCATTCCAAAAAAATTAAAAAACTCCCCGCTTTCGGATTCGCGCAGAAACGGGCGTTTTCCGAACGAAACAAAAGCCGGAATCCGCCGAATCCGCACATATTATCACCGAAAAACCGAAACTCCCCGCAAAAAAGCCGCAGGAAAACCCCGAAAAAAGTCGTCTCCGGGGAACAATCTGACAATAAATTTATATATTTGTGATATTGTTTTCAAAACCCTACTAATCCGAAACAAGACATGGAGAAAACCAATGTACGGGAGTTGCAGGATGTCGTGATCCGCTTCTCAGGCGACTCGGGCGACGGCATGCAGCTTACGGGTACGCTCTTTTCAGACACCTCGGCACTGCTCGGAAACGGGATCTCGACCTTTCCGGACTACCCCGCCGAAATCCGCGCGCCACAGGGTACCGTGGCGGGCGTATCTGGATTCCAGGTACACTTCGGCAGCCACCGGGAGCTCAACCCCGGCGACTACTGCGACGTGCTCGTAGCCATGAACCCCGCAGCGCTCAAGGCCAACCGCAAATGGCTCAAGCAGGGTGCGACGGTGATCATCGACGGCGATTCGATCACCGAAGAGCACCTCAAGAAAGCGGGATTCGCCACGCTCGACCCGATCGCGGAGCTGGACTCGACGAGTACAACGTAGTAATCCCCGGCATCACGTCGATGACGCGCGAAGCGCTCAAGCAGACCGGCCTCGACAACAAGAGCGTGACCAAGTGCAAGAACATGTTCGCGCTGGGTATCTGCTTCTACCTGTTCGACCGGCCCGAGGCTTACGCATACAAATACATGGAGACCAAATTCGCACGGAAGAATCCGCCGTAGCAGAAGCCAACAAGCTGGCCATCCAGGCGGGCTATAACTACGCAGCCAATACCCATCAGTTCGCCAACACCTACACCGTAGTCCCCCGCGCCGCTCGAAAAGGGCACCTACCGCTCGATCAGCGGCAACGTGGCCACGGCATGGGGCCTGTGCGCCGCAGCCGAGAAGGCCGGGTTGCCGCTCTTCTGCGGCTCGTACCCGATCACTCCGGCCACGGTCATTCTCGAAGAGCTGGCCAAGCGCAAGGACCTCGGCGTGAAGACCGTGCAGGCCGAAGACGAGATCGCGGGCATCTGCACCGCCATCGGCGCAGCATTCGCCGGCAACTTCGCCGTGACGACCACGTCGGGCCCCGGACTGTCGCTCAAGAGCGAGGCGCTGGGACTGGCCGTGATGACCGAGCTGCCGCTGGTGGTCGTGGACGTACAGCGCGGAGGCCCCTCGACGGTCTGCCGACCAAGACCGAGCAGAGCGACCTCTCGCAGGCCCTCTACGGCCGCAACGGAGAGTGCCCCGTGATCGTCGTGGCGGCATCGTCGCCCAGCGACTGTTTCCACTATGCGTTCGAGGCAGGACGCTGGCCATGGAGCATATGACCCCCGTGATCCTGCTGACCGACGGTTTCATCGCCAACGGCTCGGAGCCGTGGCGCATTCCCTCGATGAAGGACTACCCGGCGATCACGCCGCCGATCGTAGACGAGGCTCCCGAAGGCGGATTCATGCCCTACGTGCGCAACGAAAAGCTGGCCCGCGGCTGGGCGTTTCCCGGCAAGGTGGGACTGGAACATCGTGTCGGCGGCCTTGAAAAGGACTGCGTAAAGGGTTGTATCTCGCACGACCCGTCGAACCACCAGAAAATGGTACGCACCCGCGCCGAAAAGGTGGCGAAAGCCGTCGACGACATTCCGGCACAGGCCGTATGGGGCGCCCCGGAAGGCGACCTGCTCGTCGTGGCTGGGGAGGTACGCGCGGACACCTGCAGAACGCCGTCGATCAGATGCGCGCCGAAGGCAAGCGCGTGTCGCTGTGCACATTTCAACTACATCAACCCGCTGCCGCACGGCGTACGCGAGATCTTCGCGAAGTTCCGCAAGATCGTCGTCTGCGAGCTGAACGAAGGTCAGTTCGCCAACTACCTGCGCCAGAGTTTGCAGGAGTTCCGCTACGAACAGTACAACAAGTGCGAGGGCCTGCCCTTCACGGTTGCAGAGCTTTGCCAAAAATTCGAATCCTTATTGAAGTAACGCCATGGCAGAATACAAATACACCCCCGCGGATTTCAAAAGCGATCAGGAGGTACGCTGGTGCCCCGGATGCGGTGACCACGCCATCCTCAACGCCGTGCAGCGCGCGCTGCCCGAGATAGCCGACGCCACAGACACGCCGCACAATCTTTTCACGTTCGTGTCGGGCATCGGCTGCTCGTCGCGGTTCATCTATTACATGAAGACCTACGGGTTCCATTCGGTGCACGGCCGCGCCAACGCCGTGGCCACGGGCGTCAAGGTCGCCAACCCGCGCCTCAGCGTCTGGGTCACCACGGGCGACGGCGACTCGCTGGCCATCGGCGGCAACCACTTCATACACGCCATCCGCCGCAATGTCGACCTGAACGTCATACTCTTCAACAACGAGATCTACGGCCTCACCAAGGGGCAGTACTCCCCCACTTCGAAGCTGGGCAAGATCACCAAGACCTCGCCTTACGGCACGGTCGAGAAGCCGTTCAACCCCGGCGAACTGGTGATCGGCGCCAAGGGCACGTTCTTCGCCCGGTCGGTGGACATGGAGGTGGGACTTTCGAAGGAGTGCATGGTGGCCGCCGCGATGCACAAAGGCATGTCGGTAGTCGAAGTACTGCAAAACTGCGTGATATTCAACGACAAGACCCACGGCGAGTTCGCCGCCGACAAGGCTACGCGCGCCGAACGTACGATCACGCTGCGCCACGGCGGGAAGATGCTGTTCGGAGCCGACAAGCAGAAAGGCATCGTCTTCGAGAACATGAAGCTGAAGGTCGTAACCGTCGGTGAGGACGGCTACACGCTGGACGACGTGCTGACGCACGACGCCCACCAGCGCGACACGACGCTCCACTCGATGCTGGGGCGATCTCCATGGCTCCGTTGGCGTGCTTCGGTTCACCGGACACGGGAATAAACAGGAACGTCGGAATGCTCCGCACGCGGAATATCGCCGCAAGCCGTTTTTCCTTGTCCACATTCACCTTATACATGCGGACCTTCCCGGCATATTCTTCGGCCAGCGACTCCATAACCGGCCCCATCATCCTGCAGGGACCGCACCACGGGGCGTAAAAATCGATTACGGCGGGCAGGTCGCCCTCGTATTTCCATTCCGGATTGGCCCGGAAGTCATAAATCCGCGTCTGGAATTCCGTTGTCGTCAGTTCGATTGCTTTCATAGTATGCTGTTTTTCAGTCGCCGCAGGCTGCCGGCCGAAGCTGCAATGCCGAGCATTTGTGCAACTGCCGTTCCGATCCTTGCTTTCCGAATCGTCTTCAGGCCCCGGCTCTATTCAATAACGCAAAAATCGGAGATTTCATATGCCCCGGCGACATCCGGGGACCGTCAACGATGAGCCGGCGACGTATTCGGCGACATATCCGGCGAGGGCCGTCAAGGCACTCCCCTATGCGGCTCTGCATGCAGTCCGACTACAGATCGGATGCAATTTGGATGCGGTTTGGATGCAGTCTCGCTACGGTTAATGCAGCTCTGTATACAGGCCGGCTACAGCTCAGATGCTGTTCAGAAGCTGTCCCGCCACAGTCGATGCGGCTCGGTATGCGGTCCGAATACCGTCATGAACGCATCTGAATGCGCTCCTGATGCAGCCCAGAGCGGCTCTGCCCGCAGTCCAGATACGATCCGGATGCGGATCTGATGCGGATTTTGCGGTAAAAATTCATTTTCGGCGATTTTTTCCGAGCGTAAATTGCAGAAATAAAAAAATCCGATTATCTTTGCACCTGCATTGGGGGATTAGCTCAGTTGGCTAGAGCGCTTGCATGGCATGCAAGAGGTCACGAGTTCGACTCTCGTATTCTCCACTATTGTGAACAAGGGGTTGCAAAATATTGCGACCCCTTGTTTTTTAGCTTCCTGCAAACAATTCGCACACGCATTGACAATCACACGACTTTAAACCGAAAATACAATCCTCACGGATCGTGGCGGAGCAGGTCGGTATCGAGCGGGTGGCGGGCACCGTCGTCGCCGAGCAGGACAAGACGAATCTCGCCGCCGTTGTAATCGAAATAGCGCAGTTCGAGCGGATGCAGGCCCGCAGACAACGCAACCTGTCCGCTCTTTTCGAGCAGAGGATGTTCTCCGTCGTTATCAACCACCACCCTGCCGCCGATACGCAGGATGGCGCCGTCGTCGGAAGCGAGCGCAAAGGTATAGATCCCGGTTGCCGGAATGTCGATATACCCCCGGAAAATCATCCCGACGGCCCGGCGGCCGGCAGCCGCACGAGGGAAACAGACCGAATCGACGACACAACGGCCGCCGGCAGCGTAAAGAGTCTCCGGAATGCCGATCGCGTCGCAACCGGGAAAACGGCGGAAGTACCAATCGACGCACAAACCGGGTTCAGTGTCCCGCGGCTCCAAAGGCCGCGCATAATCCTGCTTCTCATAGCGGACGGTTATCCAGTCGCCCGTACGGCCGTCGGCATGGTAGGGACGGATGTGCAGCATACAATCGTCGCGGATAACCAGCGGGGCGTCGTAACGCGGCGAGTTTACGGTCGGCACCGAGCCGTCGAGCGTATAGCGCAAAACGGCACCGGGCAGCGGACAGACGACGGCAGTCCGGACCGAATCGGTGAAGACGCTGACAGCATGATAATTCGTCAGCGACGGAATCCGATAGTTGACACCCTCATCATCCAGCCGTCGGCAATAGTCCAGCAGCCGCGACATGAAAGCGTCCTCGTCAAACTTGCCCGGCTCGGTCCACCCTTTCTCGGCCAGAACGAGCAGGCGCGGGTAAAACATATATTCCGCACGGGACCACGTTGGGATTTTTTCGGTCCAGAGGTTGCCCTGCACGCCTTTGATCTGTCTTTTCTGCGCATCGGACAGCGAGTCCGGCAGCATATCGAAGCGACAGATGCGCGCGAGCGAGTTTGCGTCCTCTTCCAGCGAGAAATAGAACCACGACTGCGGACAGAGGACGACCTCACAGCCCTGCCGGGTGGCCGCACTCACGGACTGCGGTTCCCACGGCCGCCACCACATGACCGTAGCACCGGGAACGGCTCCGCCTTCCAGTATCTCGTCCCAGCCGATCATGCGGCGTCCGCGGGCTTCGCAAAAGCGCTGCATACGGTGCATGAACCACGCCTGAAGAGCCGCTTCGTCAGGCAGCCCTTCGGCACGCATACGGGTCTGACAGTCGGGACAACGTTTCCAGTTGCTCTTATCGACCTCGTCGCCACCCATGTGAACATATTCATAGGGGAAAAGTTCGAAAAGCTCTTCCCAGACACTTTCGCAGAACGCCAGTGTCCGGTCCTTGCCCACGCACAGCGGCGAAGAGAAGGATTGCCCCCACGAACCGCGTCCGAAACAGGCCAGCCACGGATAGCTGTCGATGGCCTGCAAGCAATGGCCGGGCATGTCGATTTCGGGAATCACGTCGATACCCCGAACCGCGGCATAGGCCACCACCTCGCGGATATCCTTCCGTGTATAATATCCCCCGTAAAGCGTGTCGGCGCCATCGGTCCGCAGCCGCCGGACGGGAAGCAGGAAATCGTCGTTTTGTTCCCGCGCCGCGCGGCCCATGCACAACGTGTCCTGCCGATTGAAAAGCCGCCATGCCCCCTCTTGCGTGAGTTCGGGATAACACGGAATCTCAATCCGCCAGCCCTGATCGTCGGTCAGATGCCAATGAAATTTGTTGAGCTTGAGCCGGGCCATCTGGTCCAGCAGCGTAAAAATCTCCTCTTTGTCGAAAAAGTGCCGGCTCACGTCGAGCATCACGCCGCGCCATCCGAACGCCGGCCGATCGGCGATCTCCGCATAAGGAATCTTCGCTCCGCTTCCGGCTTTCGCTGGCAGCAGCTGCCGCAGCGTGGCGATGCCATTGACGACGCCCCGGTAGGAACCGCCCCCGATCCGTACGCCGGCATGCGTCACCGACAGGCGGTACCCTTCAGGCGGCAAGGCGGCCGAATCGAGTTCCAACACGATATCTCCCCGGTCGCACCGATCTACGGCGACAGTGCCATAGGGCGCCAGCACCTCGTTCACGTAGCCGGCCGCGGCGATGAGAGCCGTATCGGCAATGCCCAACTGCAACCGTTCAGGGAGCCGGTAGGTCCCGTCGCCCCATATCGTTTTCTGCGGAACGGGAATCAGCACGGGCCGTTCATCCGGCGCAGGCCCGGTGCAGGCCATGAGCCACATTCCCACAGCCAACGCAGCATAAATGCGAACATGTGTCATGCGCCCGGTCACGATCAATTGCCGTTTGCGGCCGTTACACGTCCGTTCCTGCGCAGAGCCAGCGTATCGCCGTACTGAGTCTGCAGGCGCACCAGCTCATCCGTCATTTCCCGCCGGGGCGCAGCATATTCCGGCAGGCCGTAAAGGTTCCGCAGTTCGTGCGGATCTTCCTGCAGGTCGTAAAGCTCCCATTGGTCGATGTCATTGTAGAAATGGATCAGCTTCCAGCGGTCGTTACGCACGCCGTAATGGCGCCTGACCATGTGTTCGGCCGGATATTCGTAGAAATGGTAGTACAACGAGCGCCGCCAGCCAGCAGGATGTTCGCCCCGCAGCAACGGCAGCAGCGAAACACCCTGTATGTCGTCGGGCACGGCGACTCCGGCCAGTTCGAGGAATGTCGGCGCATAGTCGATATTCTGCACCATTTCGGCGATGTCGCCGCGGACACCGCCCGGCAGACGCATCACCAACGGCGTGCGGAACGACTCCTCGTACATGAAACGCTTGTCAAACCAGCCGTGCTCACCCATGTAGAAACCTTGATCGGAAGTGTAGACCACCAGCGTGTTTTCGGCCAGCCACGACTCGTCGAGATAATCCAGCAGGCGGCCGACATTGTCATCGAGCGATTTCAGTACTTTCATATAGTCACGCATATAACGCGTGAATTTCCATTGAGCCAGTTCACGGCCCTGCGGATTGCGGCGGTAGAAATCCTCGATCAGCGGCGTATAGAATCGGTCCCACGCCGCCCGCTGTTCGGGATTCATCCGCCCGACAAACGCTTCGTAGGTGCCTTTCAGGCGACTCCGCTTATCGGGCCGCCACATTTTGAGGTCATAGATCAGGTCCATGTCCTTCATAATGCTCATCTCCTGCGCTGCGGCGGCCGGACGCCCCTCGTAATCATCGAAAAAAGTATCGGGAAGCGGAAAGTCCAGCTCTTCGTAAAGCGCCAGATTGCAGGTGTCGGCCATCCAATTGCGGTGCTGGGCCTTATGATGCACCAGCAGGCAGAAAGGTTTCTCCGGATCACGCCCCGAACGCAGCCAATCGAGACTCTTGTCGGTAATAAGGTTGGTTATGTACCCTTCGGAACGCACCGTATCGCCCGTCTGGCGGATAAAATCGGGATTGTAGTAATCGCCCTGTCCGGGAACGATCTCCCAATGGTTGAACCCGGTGGGCAGACTTTCGAGATGCCATTTGCCGACGACAGCCGTTTCGTATCCGGCCTGTTGCAACAGCTTGGGGAAAGTCTGCTGCGTATTGTCAAAGACGCAGGTCGTGTTGTCGTAAAAACCGTTTTTGTGGGAATGCTTGCCCGTAAGCATACAGGCGCGGCTGGGACCGCTCAAGGAATTGGCGACGAAACTGTTGGTGAAACGCACGCCCTCGACGGCGATGCGGTCGAGATTGGGCGTCGAAGCGTAACGCGTATCGTAACAGCTCATCATTTGCGCCGTATGGTCGTCGGTCATGATATAGAGGATGTTCATCGGACGGGCCGGCGCTTCGGACTGCCGGGCGCATCCCGTCGCAGCGACGGCGGCCAAACCGCCGAACAGAAAGAGTCTTTTTTCCATATTCCAGTAGTTTTTATCGCTGAAAAAGCGCAGGGGCGTATTGCAGGGCCCCTGCGCTCCATTAACTCGGTTCTAAATTAGCAAAAAAGAGCGAACGGAACAAGAGTTACATATTGTCCATATCGGGCGCCCATTCCAATCCGGTCGCAGGGCCGTAAGACTGCGGGTCCCACAAGTCGCCGGCACGCGAATATTCGCATTCGGCGGTATTGCCGTTGCCAGTGGCGTCCTCAAACGTGTACCCATGGCCTTCGTTCATCTTCCAGTAGCCCAGCAGGCCTTCGCTCTTGGGATCGACGTTATTCACGTTGTTCTTGAGCTGAGTGGAGGTGCGGGCCACGTTCCACAGGCGCACTTCGCTGAACGAGATGGTCGTATTGCAGTAGCTGGGCTGCGGCAGCAGGGCAAAATACTTGAACGTAACGGTATTGCGCGGAGCCGATTTCTGTACGACCTGCTCACCATCGAGGTAAAGGCTCGTCGCGGAGCCGTCAAAGACGATGGCCACATGCTGCCACTTCTTCGCCTCGCAGGGCGTCACAGCAGTTTGGCCGGGCTGGGCCATGGTGTTCATCTGCATCCAGCGGTTCACCACATCCGAAGTGGTGGACGAAGCCTCGAAGCGGACCCACATACGGTTGTTGATATTTCCCTCGCCGTTGTCGAAACCGACGATCATGTAGTTACGGGCCGTGAACTCCTCTTTGTACATCTTGAACTCGATGGTATAGGCATTGAAGGTGATGGGCGCATCCTTCATGTTCAGCATCACACGGTTCAGTTTGCTGGAGCCTCCGGTCCGGTATTCGCTATTGAAGATCGGAACGGGAATGATCTTCTTTCGCTCGCAGACGATCAGGAAATCGGACGCATCGCCCAACATCTTCATACCGCCGCTTACACAGCGCAGCGTCACGGGCAGAGCGTAGACAGAACCCGAATCATCCATCTCTTCGGAGAAGGGCAGGATGTCGATTTGCGCAGGTGCGGCAGCCACTTCGCCGGCCGGAACTATGACAGGATCGGCAGGCAGTTCAAAACAGGTTTCCGGCAACTGTACGTACGAAGTTCCGTTAAGTGCATTATAACGCTCCAGCACGTCGGGATTCATCTCGAAGCGGAAAGCGGTCTCTGTATCGCCCTTGCCGCCCAGACGAACGGTAAGCGAAGTCTTACCGCCGTCATCCTCGACCTTGACGGTCGTACTCGACGCTTTCTGAGCCTCTTTGATATAGGCGGCATTGTCGAGCGCACCGAGATCGGCATTGTCGCAGCCGGTAACGAGCCCGGTCAGCAGCGCACCTGCGAATAAGGCCCGGCAGATGCAGATATTCAGCATATTTTTCATAATCTCATTCGGTTTTATTATTGCTGGTCGTCAGCTTCCGCCCCGCCCTTTTCCAACTTGTCCATGGCGTTGATGGCGGCGCGGAAATATTTGTAACAGTCATTCTTGAAGTCGTTCTGCATCTGGTAAGCGCCGATGCCGCCCTTGCGAAATCCGTTGGCCGGCTGCCAGAGCGCCATGGCCTGCAGCGAATTGGTGTAGGTCCCGTCCGGAAGGCGACAACTCGTTCCGCCGTATTTCCACATCGCTTCGGGTTCGAGATTCTCGGTAACAAGAGTGCGGTTGGTGATGGTCTCCTCGTCGATTATGTCACCGAAGGCGTTGACCAGCCCGGCCAAACGGTAGGAATCCAGCGAAGACTGGGCTGTCAAAGCGTATGTCTGCAGAATATAGTAATCAAAGCATTCGATTGTCTCCTTAGGCATCGACGACACCAGTCCGTCAACGATCAGCAGTTTGCCGCTTCCCGATTTCGGGCCGAGATGTTTGGAGCATTCATCGACGAACCACGTCGTACGCTGCGAGGGGGAGGTGCCGGCATAGATATCGCCCTGCTGGGACTGATTCATCACGATATTGCCGTTGTGGTAAGACCCCAAACCGGGTTCATAGTCGAGATCAAGACCCGTATAACCGTATTTGAGCACCTCGTCGACCAACCCGTTGGCGTATTTGCGGATGGCCGCCTCGATCTGGGCGGCATCTGCATCGTCCGTCCAGCCCCAATACTCGCGCATCAGGCGCACCTGCTCCCATGTATCCTCGACACCGGCGGTCACCTCTTCGGGCGTCGCCTTGGCGCCGACGTTGGTCAGCAGGATGGTCACGACCACGTCGGTACCTTTCAGCTTCTTGACCTGAACAACCTCTTCCATCTGTTCGGGCGTAAGGGAAAAAGTCGCCCAGTTGGCCACCAGCGAAACGCTGTCGGGAATCCCCATCAGGCTGGTCGCCGTCGTGGCCCCCGTGGGGTCCCAGCCGCCGAACCAACCGAAGGCGATGGGATGGCTCTTGTCGGCTTTCCATGCACGCAGGTTCTCGTAATAGGATGCGGGCTTGTGCTGCGTGAAGTCCCGCGCTTCGGGTTCGGTCCAGTCGCTGCACGAGACAAAGGCCCCGGCCGCGAGGACCGCTATCATCAGGGAAATTATCTTCTTTTTCATATCACACTTGGTATTTTCATTTTAAGGTCTTATTTCTTCGCCCACCACACATCGGTGCCGTGCAGGTCACTGCCGCCGAGCAATTCGACGCCCCTGAGTACGTTCTCGCGGTTGTTGTCGTACTCCGACTGGGGATAGTGCAGGCGGCGCATTCCCTTGCTGCTGTCTACATTGCCCCACATGCCGCCGCTCAGGTTGTTGACCACCTGCAACAGGCGGGGATAGCCCGTCCGGCGCACGTCAGCCCATGCTTCGTGGCCGATCATATGGTTGGCGATCCATTTCTGGGTGATGATGCGCTCCATTTCGTTGCCGTCGTCAGCCCATTTGACCGATACGGCCGTACCGAAATCCGAAACGTTATGCTTGTTGCGCGGATCCGCATAGGAGAGCGCGGGAGCCGTTTCGGAAGCGATATAAGTCTCGTACGAAGAGCCGTTTCCCCAAAGTTCGAGCGAGGTTTTGACACCCGTGTTATAGAGGTTTTCGGCCGTGTCGCCCATCGTCCAGCCCAGCAGAGCGCCCTCGGCGCGCAGGAACCAGCTTTCCGAAGCGTACATCACCGGCACGGGGTCCTTTTCGGCGAAGAGCGGATAAGAGTAGGTCGCATAGTCGGTCGGCGTCACATTCTGAATGCCCGCACGCACACCGACGTAGATCCCGTCGTAGCCCGACTTCGAAAAATAGGAAGCCCGGCGCGGATCCTCGTAGGCGTTCATGTACATCACGATGCTGGCGTTCGACCGCAGGTCCTGCCAAGAGGTGCTCGTCGCTTGCGTGTAGAACGGATTCTGACGGGAATCGGACGAGAAGCTCAGGTTCTCGGCATTGGCGTCTATCAGACCGTATGTCGCCATATCGCGCACAGCCTCTTCGGCGATGCGGCGCGCTTCCGGCTCCACACCGCTCATGCGAATGGCCATCCGCAGTTTGAGCGTATTGGCGAAGCTCACCCACAGCCGCGAATCGCCCTTGAAAGAGCTGATATCGAAATCGCGCATCAGAATGCCGTCACCGGCCGACGCGAACGTGTAGAGCGTCTCCATCGCCGCATCCAAATCGTCGATCATCGCCATGTAGACATCGCGCTGGCTGTCGTAAGGCACCGAGAAGGTGCCGTTCTGCATCTTCGAATAGGGAATCGGACCGTAGGCGTCGGTCACGCGCAGCATGGCCGCCACGCGCAGGATACGGGCCAGCTGGTAAACGGGACCCTCGCCGCCGGTCTGGGTCTCGACCTTGAAGTAGTTGCCGTAGAAATTGGCGAATGTCTGCTCGAAAATATAGTCGTTGAATTTGTCCGACGGATTGTAGGTAGCGATGTTCTGTCCTTGGTAGGACTTCACGGCAGAGGTGTAACCGCCCAGTTCGTCGGCCACAAGCACGTCGTGCATCTGCGAAGCATTGACCTGAAAATGGGTGACGAACTCCATCATCGAGGGAAAAAGAATGCCCACGCCGACGTTGTCGCCATTCAGGTCGTCGTCCGACGGGCGGAAAGGTTTGGTATTGTAATCTTCGAAATTACCGGTGCAGGCCGCGGCGGCGAGCATGGCCACACAAGCCGCAAAACGGCCGAATCGACGAATTATAGTGTTTGCTTTCATCTTGGTCAGGATTTTAGAATTGTAACTTCACGGTAAATCCGATGTTCCGCAAGCTGGGCAGCATGAAGTAGTCCACGCCCTGCAAGAAGTTGTCGGCCGTCGAGGGCGTCAGTTCGGGGTCGAACGGAGCCTTGTTGTAAATCATCCACAGATTGCGGCCCACAAGAGAAACGGTCATTGCCATCTTCTGACGGAACCAGCGCTTGGGCAGCGTATAGGCCAACGACAGCTCCTGCATACGCACGTTGGTCGCGTCGTAAATGTAGTATGCGCCGGCACCCGTGCCGGCACCGATGGTCTGATAGTAATTCTGAGCGTCGACCATGCCGTTGTTTATCCGCACGCCGCCGGCCTCACGGGCTGCCGCCGAACGTTCCGAAACGCCGTAGTAGTCGAGGAACGCCTCGGTATTCGAAACGACAGAACCGCCCAGACGGGCCGCGAACATCACATTCAGGTTCAGCCCCTTCCATGCAAAACTGTTGCTCCAGCCGATATTGCCCTTGGGCAGCAGGCTGGCGACCTTGCGGCGCTCGGTGGTGGTCAGTTCTACCTTGTTGGTCTGCGGATCGACATAAATGTTTCCGTTGAGGTCGGTGCGCAGTTCGCGGTTGATGTAAAGGTCGCCCATCGTGCCGCCTTCGTAGAGGATGACCTGCGGCGAACCGGCGTCGCCGAGGGTCGCCTTCTCCAGATAGGGCATATCGATAGGCTGTCCGTCGACGGGGCTGATGACGCCGTTGGCGAGCCTGATGATCTTGTTGCGGTTCATCGTGTAGGTCACGCTCGTGTTCCATGTGAAGTCACGCCACGTATTATGGTAGTTCAGCAGCATTTCGAGACCCGAATTGCGGACCTGACCGGCCTGCACGAGTACCGACGAATAACCCGACGTGGACGAAGGGGTCGATTCGAAGGTCTGGTTGAAGGTATCCGAACGATACCATGTAGCGTCGAAGTTGAGCTTGCCGCCGAAGAAACGGGCATTGAGACCTACTTCCCACGATTTGGTCTTCTCCGGCTTGAGGTTCTCGTTGGGGAAGCGGTGAAGCGAGTCCCATTCGTGCGTCTGTCCTTTGTAATCATAGTAGGGTTTGGTCAAGTAGGCCGCATAGGAAGAGCCTACGGCCGAATAGGAACCACGCACCTTGAGGAAGGAGAACCATTCCGGCATATCGACCATCTCGGAAACGACGGCCGAAAGTCCGACCGAAGGATAGAAGAACGACTTGTATTTCGAGAAGGCGAGAGCCGATTCCCAGTCGTTGCGGCCGGTGACGGTCAGGTAAAGCATACTCTTCCACGCCAGCTCGACGTTGGCGAAGATGCTCTGCGACTGAATGTGCGAACCGTCCTCACGCTCCTTGTAGTTGGTGGTCGATATATTGGTAATCGAGAAGAAGTTGGGAATCTTGCGCAGGTCGCCACCCCAGCCCATGAAATCCATGCGGACGTCCTTGAGCGACGCACCGACATTGGCGCTCAGGTGGTAGTCCCCGGCGAAGGTAAGATCGATGTTGGCGATGGCATCGGCATAGATCTGACGGTCGTTACGCTTGATGATTGAATACATACCCTTCTCGCCCGCGAAGTTGGTGTCGGTGCCGGCATAGCGCTTCTCGGTAATGTCCATATCGGCGTTATCGACCTTGACGCGGCCCGTCACGTCGAGCCAATCGGTTACGTCGTACTTGAGGTTGGCACTGAGCATATAACGACGCTTTTTAGTCTGGTTGATCATCTTATTCATGATCCAGTAGGGGTTCTGGAACGACATGTCGCCCGAACCGTAATCCCATGCCTGCGTATAGAGGTTGCGCGATTCGTCCCAACGCTGGTAGAGACGCACGTTGTCAAAGTCGTCGCCGCGCGGAAAGAGATAGAGCGCCGGCAGCGGGTTGAAGTATTTGCCCGCTGCGATCATGTTCTTGTTGTCCTGCAGGATGTAGCTCGCACTCAGATCGACGGTCAGCTTGTCTTTGAGGAACTTGGTGACGTCGCGGAACGTGAAGTTGTAACGGTTGTAGCCGCTGTTGGGCAGGATGTTGCGGGCATTGGTCGTCGCGGCCGAAAAATAGGTCTGGTGCTTCTGCGTACCCGTCGAGAAGGTCAGGGAGTTGTTGACGTTCGACCCCGTGTTGAAGAATCCTTCGGGATCAAAGCGGCGCAAGGTTTTGTCGCCCCAGCTCTGGTAGGACCCGGAAACATTGCCGTAGGTATTCTGGAAGCGGGGCATCACGAAAGGCGACGAGAAGGTAGTGCTGTTGGAGAAGGTCACCGACGTTTTGTCGGCCTGTCCCTTCTTGGTGTTGATGAGCACCACGCCGTTGGCAGCGTCCGAGCCGTAGAGAGCCGCGGCTGAAGGGCCGGTCAGTACCGAAATCGACTCGATGTCGTCGGGGTTGATGTCCGCCACGCCGTCCGACCCCATGTAATTGCCCTGCAGGCCGTCGTCATTCGAGCCGAAGCTGACGTTCGACATCGGAATACCGTCAATCACATAGAGGGCGTTGTTGTCCTTGTAGAGCGATTTGGCACCGCGCATTACCACGCGGGCCGCGCCGCCGACGCCCGCCGCCGAGGAGTTGATCTGCACACTGGCGACCTTGCCGTTGAGGGCATTCATGAAGTTGGCGTCCTTAACCGTAACGATGTCCTCGGATTTCACCTGCTGGACGTTGTACGAGAGCGCCTTTTCCTGACGTTTGATACCGAGGGCCGTCACCACCACGTTATCCAGCGCGACGGCCGATTCGACCATCGTGATACGGAAATCGGCGCGGCTTCCCACAGCGATCTCCTGCGGTTCGCAGCCCAAATAATTGACCACGAGCACCGGGTCCTTCACCGAAGCGGGAATCTGCAGTCCGAAACTGCCGTCGACATTGGTGCTGATACCGATCGTCGTACCTTTGATAACGACCGACGCGCCGATAATGGGTTGTCCGTGTGCATCGAGCACCACACCCGCGACATTGCGCAGGGATGAGGATGCCGCCGCATCCGCCGAACGCTTCGAAAGAATGATGTTCGAACTGTTGATCTCATACGTCAGATCGGTGCCTGCGAGCATTTGCGCGAGAGCCTCGGCAACCGGCTGTTCGCGCACCTGCACGCTGGCCGTGCGGTCAACGCTGATATTCTTGTCGTAAATAAACAGAAATTTGGTTTGTTTTTCGATCTCATCCATTATCTGCGTCATTTTCACCTGTTGCATATCAATAGTCACACGGCCTGCCTGCGCCCGGACGGTCCCGGCGGCAAGGCACAAAAACGCAGCAAAAAGGGAGATTATCAGGTTCTTTGATTGCCTGATACTTTTTTTCTTCATATCTTTGTAGATTAAAGGATAATAGTTTTGGTTAGTCGCAAATCATGCGAGAGACCGTTGTCCTTTCCGCCCGGAACTGCTCCAACAGTTTCGGGCTTCCTTTTCCGGGATAACGGCAAAAGACAAAATGCGGGATTATCTCATAGGCAGGCAAAGTTTTAAAGTTATACGTTCGGTCAGTATATGGTTATCGTGCTGGTTTCTTGGTCGTATGCGTAGTGGAAAGAACAACTGCGCTGCAGGATGCGCAGGGCGTGTTCGATGCCGTCCGAAATGCGGATCTTACCCATCGCTTCAATATCGGGCATACGGTCGAGCTTCACATCGAAACGCACGCCGTAACAGTGTTCGAACCGGTGGAGTATATCTGCAAAACTGCGGCCGCTCACCGAAATAAGGCCCTCGGCCCAGAGATATTCGTTGGGATCGTCCGACGTACGGAGCGACAGTTGCCCGCCGCTCAACTGCACTTTTTCGTGGGGTTTGAGCACGACCTGCTGCTGCGGGTCGGCAAGGGAACTCACCCGGACGCTGCCGCGCATGAGCGCCGTAGAGAATACATCGTGCCGCTCGTCAGCATTGACGTTGAAGCGCGTGCCGAGCACCTCAACCTTACAGGCGAACGTCTCAACCACGAACGGCCGGCGGGTGTCACGGCTGACATCGAACAGCGCCTCGCCCGAAAGCCGTACCTGCCGGGAATTTCCTGCGAAAAGCGACGGATATTCGATCTCGGCCCCCGAATTGAGCCACACATTGGTACCGTCCTGCAGCGTGAGATTGATGCGCTGTCCTTCGGGCGCAGCCACGCGGGTCATAAGATTCGCCCAGCTCCGCTCCTTATAGGAAACATATCCCCAACCGATGCCGACGGCCAATATAACGACGGCCGCCGCCTGTACGGCATACCTCGTTACACGGCGCCAATTCAGCAGACGGCCGCGCGCGGCCTTTTCCTCCGGAGCGAACAGCAGCAATGCATTGTACATTCCGCGTTCGCGGTCGAAGATACGCCGGTTTTCCTGATCGGCATCGAGCCACTCCATCAGACGCCGCTGTTCGTCGGAGGTGGCTTCGCCTTTATAAAAACGATATAAGGTTTCTTTTTCCATATTACGACACGCCCGTTCCGGGGCTTTACATTAATAAAGCACCCCGGCGGCCCGGTTTCCCGGAAAAAAGAACATTTTTTTTGATTTTATCGCAGAATGCGCTCCAGAACGCCTGCGGCAAGCACCAGTGGCAGGTAATCACGCAGGACTTCGCGCAGTTTTCCGAGCGCTTTCTCAAGCTCGGTCTCCACACGGCGCTCGGTGATCCCGCACTCGGCCGCGATTTCGCGGTAGGACTTGCCGTGGATGCGCCGGGCCGTAAAAACCTGCCGCGTCAGTTCCGGCATTTCAGCCATGCAATCACGCACCAGTTTCTCGATCTCGCCGGCAAAAAGGTGTTGAGGATCACAAAGCTCCAGCGAGCGGATATTCTCGCTCACCACGCGACGCTGAAGGTCCCCCACTTCGTTGTGGACCCGCATCCGCACCTGCAGGGCCCGCAGGTAATTCAGGCATTTGTGGCGTATGGTCGTGAGGATATAGGCCGCGGCATTGCAGTCCGCATCGAGCCGGGAGCGGTTTTCCCAATAGTAGATGAAAGCATCCGTGACGACATCCTCGGCGATGAGCCGGTCCTGCACATATCCGACGGCAAAACTTTCGAAACGGGCTTTGTAGCGTTTATAAAGCTCGCCGAACTCGGCCTCCTTATGCAGGGGGGGGGTAATGACGTTGCGGTCTTTCATCGTGGGATTGCAAAATTCAATGGAGTAAAAATAGCTTATTATTTTCAGACTAGAAAACCCGGTTCCGAAAAAGTTGCCCCCAAGAATCTCCGCCGGCCCCCTCCCCGACTGGATAAAGCGGCACGGAAGGTTCCTGATTTCCGCCTGAAATCGCTGAATGGCATGCGTCCGTCCCCTTCCCCGTCCCACTCTTATATATATGATAACCGCTTCCGGTTCGTCCGGCGAAAAAAAGCTGCGGCAATCCGCAGTCAACTGCAAAATACCGGCTATAGGCCCGGATTCTGCCGATGAAAAAACGCTGCGGCCGGAATACCGGAGAAAACGATATGCGGCTGCAGAGGGAAGCCTAGATCTGTAAAAAATTTGCGAACCGGAATAAAATAATTAAATTTGTAATTACCCTTATGCGATCTAAGGGCCGATCCATGACAAAAAAAAGTGCACAAATAGCGTTCGACGACGTTCTCCGGCAAGTCACCGAAGGGAACGAAGAGGCATTCCAGCAACTCTACCTGCACTATCACGACCGCCTTTTCCAATTCGCACGCATGTATCTGCACCAGCAGCAGGCGGCCGAAGACGTCGTTGCCGATCTCTTTTTTCAACTGTGGAAAAGCCGCGGAATGCTCGGCGGCATCGAAAACTTCAATGCCTATATCTACCGCGCCGTGCGCAACAGTTGTACCAACTACCTGCTGAGCGGCTACCGGAACCGTATGTCCGGCTTTACACAGGTACAACTGCAGGTCTGCATCGATCCTGCGGTCCCGGCGGACGAGGTGGTTGACTTCCAACTGCTGAACAGCGCGCTGACCGACGCTGTGGAACAGCTCCCCGAACGCTGCCGCATCATCTTCAAGCTGGCCAAGGAGGACGGCATGAGCCACCGAGAGATCGCCGCGGCACTCGACATCTCCCCAAGCACCGTCGAAGGACAGCTAGCCATCGCCATGCGCCGTCTGAAGGCTGCCGCAGCCCCTTTCCTGAAAAAAATCTGAAAAAATCGCAAATCGGCTTAGTGGTTTCTCAGGTCCGTCTTGTCTTATTTGTAAACGGACAATAGACGGAACCCAATGACTGATTCGAAACATACGAACGACAACAATTCATTATTCACCCGTATTCAGGTAAAAAGTCCTTGTGCAGACGAGCGTTACAGCGCAGGGAATTCCTTCGCGCGCCTGATGACGCGCATCCACGCCGACGCAGTCAATAAGGCTCGGCCGGAGCGCAACTACACCAAAGCCTACCGCATCTGGCTGGCCGCGGCATCGCTCATGATCGTTTTCCTCACTTCCGGCTGGCTGGCGACCGCCCTGCGTCCCGCACCCGAAATGCTCATCCGCAACAACGCATGGGAAAAGGTGGAGAACCTGACGCTTGCCGACGGCACGCAGCTTACGCTCAACCGCGGCGCACAACTGATCTATCCCGAAAAATTCGCCGGCCGGACCCGCGAGATATTCCTGTCGGGAGAAGCCTATTTCGACGTGGCACACGACAAAAAACATCCTTTTATCGTTCGGGCCGGGGATCTGAAGATCAAGGTGCTGGGTACGAAATTCAATATCGAGGCCTACCCCGATTCGGAGACCATCACCACCACGCTGCTGGAGGGTTCCGTCGAAGTGGAGAGCCGGCTCAGCCGAGAGTGTATCCGCATGGTTCCCAGCCAGCAGCTCTCGTATGATATTCAGAGCGGCGAAATGAAACTCAGCACGATCTCCGACTCGAAAGAGCCCGTACGCTGGAAAGACAACGTCTGGGTGCTGCACCAGACGCCGTTCACACAAGTATGCCACCGGCTGGAACAGATGTTCAATGTCAAGATCGTGATTATGAACGACAAGTTCATCGGGAAGAAATTTACCGGAGAGTTCCGTTTCGGGGATTCGCTGGAATCGATCCTCGAAGTCATCCGAATAACCACACCGTTCACTTACGAACGCGAGGAGGATACGATCATCCTCAAATAAAAACCGAACCTACTGCAAACAACCTAAAACCCGAACCTGCCTATGAAATAAGCCTGTCATAAAAAAAAACACGGGAACCTCTGCCGAAGTTCCCGCTCCCTTAATGAATCAAACACAAACCCGGCGGGCCGCTACCCGCACGGATCTATCAATCCATTAATCAGTAAAGGTATGACAAATTTTGATAAGTTCAAGACTTATTGCCGAAAATTTTGCGTTCAGACCCGACTCGCTGTTCGCATCAGCCTGTCAATTACAGCAATAACAACTTTTGCCACACAAGCCGCCGCGCAGAATAATCCGCAGGAAATACGGCTCGACTTCAACGATGCGGCGTTGTCGCAGGTGCTGAAAAGCATCGAAACGCAAAGCCGCTACACCTTCTTCTACAACAACGACATCGACGTAACGCAGAGCGTTTCGGCGCACATCGCCAGCAGCGACATCAATTCGGTCGTCACGGCCGTCCTCAAGGGAACCGACATCGCCCATAGGATTACGGACAACCGGGTAGTCCTGTTCGTGGGGGGGGGGTGACGCCGCAGACGATCAGGAGCGTTCGATTTCCGGCAAAGTCACCGACGCGGCCGGGCTGCCGCTGGTCGGCGTGACGGTTCTGGTCACCGGCACCAATTTCGCCGCCGTGACCGACGTCAACGGCGGCTATACGGTCCGAGTTCCGGGCAGCGGAGCCGAAATCGTCTACTCCTATATCGGCTATCAGAGCCAGCAGCGGATCGTCGGCTCGCAGACGGTCATCAACCTTGCGCTGCAGGAAAGCACCGCAGAGATCGGCGCGGTCGTGGTAACGGCGCTCGGCATCAAGCGCGATCAGAAATCACTGACATACAACGTACAGCAGATTGCGGGCGACGACATCAGCATCGTCAAGGACGTAAGCGTGGTGAACAGTCTGGTCGGCAAAGTGGCCGGCGTGCGCATCAACCAGTCGTCGTCGGGTACCGGCGGTTCGACCCGCGTGGTAATGCGCGGCGCCAAATCGCTCTTCGGCGACAACAACGTGCTCTACGTACTCAACGGCATTCCGATGATGTCGCTCCGCTCGACCCAGTCGGACAACTATTACGAAGGTGCGGGCGTCGGCGACAGCGACGGCATTTCGAGCATCAATCCCGACGACATCGAGTCGCTGTCGGTGCTGACGGGTGCTTCGGCCGCAGCGCTCTACGGCAACCGCGGCGCCAACGGCGTGATCCTCATCACTACCAAGAAAGGCAGTGCGGACCACTCGACGCACGTCTCCTACTCCAACAACACGACCTTTTCGAATCCGTTCGTCACCCATCAGTTCCAGAACACCTACGGCCGTCAGTCGGGCGATTTCAAAAGCTGGGGCGAGAAGCTCGGCAAGCCCTCGTCGTACGACCCCAACGATTTCTTCCAGACGGGTTACAACACGCAGAACACCGTCAGCGTGGCATCGAGTTCGGAGCGCAGCCAGTCGTTCGTTTCGGCCGGTTCGGTCAATTCGCGCGGCATCATTCCCAACAACGAATATTCGCGTTACAACTTCACGATCCGCCACGGACGCGAGCTGGTCAAGGACAAACTCGAACTCGACACCGACTTCTTCTTCACCAAGAGCGAGTCGCAGAACGGCGTGGCGCAGGGACTCTACTACAATCCGCTGCTGCCCGTTTACCTCTTCCCGCCTTCGGAGAATTTCGAGCGTCTGAAGACCTACGAAATCTACGACTCAGGCCGCAACTTCGCCACGATGTATTGGCCCTACAGCAATACGGGACTCGACGCCCTGAGCCAGAACCCCTATTGGATCACCAACCGCAACATGTTCAACACCACGCAGAACCGCTATATCGTCAGCGGCTCGCTCAAGTGGAAGATCACCGACTGGATCAACCTTTCGGGCCGTATCCGCATGGACCATGCCGACACCGACTACGAGCGTAAACTCTACGCATCGACGCCGGGACTGTTCTGCCAGTCGAAAGGCCATTACCGCGAGCAGAAGATGACCAATAACGCGCTCTACGCCGACGTACTGCTCAACATCGACAAACAGCTCAGCGACGATTTCCGCCTGACGGCCAACATCGGCGCCAGCCTCTACGACGAAAAATACGACATGATGGGACAGAGCGGCAACCTGCTGCGTCTTGCCAACTTCTTCCACGTCAGCAACATCAACATGTCGGACCCGACGACCGAAATGACCCGTGAACACATCCGCCAGCAGACGCAGGCCGTCTACGGATCGGTGCAGGTAGGCTTCCGGAATTTCGTTTACGTCGATGCGTCGGTCCGCTCGGACTGGTTCTCGACGCTGGCCGGCACGCCCTCCATGTCGTCGGTCTATCCTTCGGTCGGTGCATCGCTGATCCTCTCGGAGCTGATTCCGCAGAACAAGATCCTCAACTATTGGAAAATCCGCGGCTCGTACGCCGGCGTGGGCAATCCCCCGTCGCCCTACCTGACCTACACCTACATTCCGCTGGAGGACCAAAACATCAGCACCGACGGTTTCGCTGCCGCTTCGCACCTCAAGCCGGAGCTTACCAAATCGTTCGAGATCGGTACGGAGCTGCGCATGTTCAACAACAAGCTGAGTCTCGAATTCACCTACTACAACACCAACACCCACAACCAGCTCTTCAAGTATGAGATTCCCTCGTCGTCGGGTTACTCCTATGCCTACGCCAACGCCGGCAAGGTCAATAACCGCGGTATCGAGCTGAAAGCGGGCTTCAACCAGAACATCGGTCCCGTAAAATGGGAGACGACGCTGACCTACACGCGCAACCGCAACGAGATCAAGGAACTGCTCGACGAATACGTGACCGACCCCGTAACGGGCACCACAGTCAAGGCGCCGCAGGAATTCATCGTTTCGACGGCCGAGTCGTACCGCATGGTGCTGACCAAGGGCGGCACCATGGGCGACATCTACGCCACACACCTCAAGCAGGACCCCAACGGCTACATCTATGTGAACCCGATGACCAACGGCATCGAAATCGAGCCTAACTCCTATGTCAAGGTCGGCTCGATAGACCCCAAATACACGCTGGGATGGCGCAACTCCTTCTCATGGAAGGGGCTGAACCTCGGATTTTTGATCGACGCCCGCGTCGGCGGCGTGGTCGTGTCGGGCACCGAGGCGATGATGGACCAATACGGCGTATCGAAATCGACGGCCCGCGACCGCGACAACGGCGGCGCGATCGTCAACGGCGGACGCATGGACGCCAAGACGTTCTATTCGGTAGCCGCCAGCGGCACCACGGGCGTACTTTCGAACTACGTCTACAGCGCGACCAACGTCCGCCTGCGCGAACTGTCGCTGAGCTACACGCTCCCGGCACTGGCCCGCGAACGCCTGCGCATCACCCTTTCGCTCATTGCCAACAACGTGCTGATGCTCCACAACGAGGCGCCGTTCGATCCAGAACTGACCTCTAACACCGGGACGTACTATCAGGGCTTCGACTATTTCATGCCGCCGTCGCTGCGTTCATGGGGTTTCGGCGTAAAAGTTAATTTCTAAATCAGGAGAGACAGGTTATGAAAAAATTACGCAATACGATCGCTTGCGGAGTTGCGGCACTCGCACTCTTGGCAACGGGCCTGACTTCGTGTACGGGCGACTTCGACAATATCAACACCAGCAAAGACAAACCCACCCCAGAAGACGTGGACCGCGACAACGCATGGGCGGCGTTCATCCAAACCATGCAGCGTAACGTCTTCGCCGAGGGCGCCAACGCCTACCAGCTGGCCGACAACCTGCTGGGCGACAGCTATGCCGGATATTTCGGGCAGGCGCAGGACTGGGACAGCGGCAGCAACTCGACCTGCTACGCCTTTCCCACGGCCAAATGGAAGGACGAACCCTACAAGCAGGCCTACAATAACGTGATGAGTTCATGGAACATCCTGCGCCAGAAGGTCGATTCCGCATCGGTGGTCTTCGCGCTGGGAGAGGTGGTCAAGGTGCAGGCCATGCACCGTGTGACCGACATCTACGGTCCGCTGCCCTACACCGCCTTCGGCAAAATGTCGAGCGGTCTGCCCTACGACTCGCAGGAGACCGTCTACCGCACCTTCATCAAGGAACTGGACCATGCGCTGAAAACGCTCAAGGCCGCATACGAAGCCGATTCGGGCGCGAAGCCCATCGCCGACTTCGACGTGGTGTTCGATTCGGATCTGGAAAAGTGGATCCGCTTCGCCAACTCGCTCAAGCTGCGTCTGGCCATGCGCGCACGCTTCGCCGCTCCCGGCGATGCCCAGACTTGGGCCGAGGAGGCCGTAAATTTCCAGTTCGGAGCCTACAACATCGGCGTGATGACCGACAATACCCACTCGGCCCAGCTGCTCACCCGCACGGGCATCGGCTTCTCGTACAAACACCCGCTCGAATACCTCTGGGGCGAATATAACGAATGCCGCATGGGCGCAACCATGGAGAGCTACCTGTCGGGATACGGCGATCCGCGTCTGGAAAGCTACTTCTCGCCCGCCGAAAAGGACGGCGCCTACCACGGAATCCCCAACGGCATCATCTCCAACCCCAAGGACTACCAGTCGCTGGCCAGCTGTCCCAAAGTGGGCTTCACCTCGCCGCTGACATGGATGTGCGCCGCCGAAGTCTGCTTCCTGCGGGCCGAGGGTGCACTCCTCGGCTGGAACATGGGCGGCACGGCCGAAAACCTCTACAACGAAGGTATCCGCACGTCGTTCTCCCAGTGGGGCGCGCCGAACGCCGACAAATATCTGTCCGACAGCAAAAGCACTCCGGTGAAATATCCCGGCTTGGGACAGGTCGGCTCGATCGAGAGTCCGAGCAGCGTCACCGTCAAGTGGGCCGCCGACGGCCGTGAACTCGAACGCATCATGGTGCAGAAATGGATCGCACTCTACCCCGACGGACAGGAGGCGTGGAGCGAAATCCGCCGTACGGGTTACCCGAAGGTATTCCCCTCGCAGACCAACCGCAGCGGCGGCGTACTGCCCTCCGGCGCGACGATCCGCCGCGTGCCCCTGCCGCAGCAGGAGTACGACGGCAATGCCGAGCAGGTGGCCAAAGCCGTAAATGAATTCCTCGGCGGCAGCGACAACTGCGCGCAGAAACTCTGGTGGGATGCCAAATAAATTACGAACCTCAAAAAGTCTGAAAACCATGAACAAACTCATAAAATTAGGATGTATCGCATTGGCAGGCACCCTGTTGTTCTCGTGTGAGACCGATCCCGAAAAACTGGAGATTGTCAAGCCCTACCCCAAGTCGGATCAGTACTACGCCGATCTGCGCGACTATAAGAACAGCGACCACGAAATCGTCTTCGGCTGGTTCGGAAACTGGAGCGCCACGGGAGCCTCGGCGTCCAACTACATGAAATCCCTCCCCGACAGCATCGACATGGTCGGTCTGTGGGGCGGCTGGCAGACAATCACCGAAGCCCAGCGCAAGGATATGGAGGATTCCCAGCACAAGCGCGGTCTGAAAGTGATCGCCACTTCGCTTTTCGACGGATTCGAAATGGGCGTGGCGCCCGACGGCGCGACGGCGGCCACCGAAGAGGAGATGCTGGCCTACTGGGGCTGGGAAGGTCCCTACCGCTCATACGGCAACGACAACCTCACGGAAGGCAATATCGCGGCTATCCAGCGTTTTGCGCATGCTTTCTGCCAACGCATCATCGACAACGGATACGACGGACTGGATATCGACAACGAGCCGAACATCGGCACCGGCAAGAAACCCTACGGCATATCGGGCTTCCCCAACCGCTACAAAGTCTTCATGGATGTCGTGGTCACCTATTTCGGCCGCACTTCGGGCACGGGACGCATACTGGCCATCGACGGCGAGCTGAACGCCAACATGCCCCGCGAATTCGGCAAGTGTTTCGACTACTTCATCTCGCAGGCGTACGGATGCAGCGGCGATTCGAATCTCGACGGACGTCTGCAGAGCTGTGCCAACTACTTCTCGGAGGTTCCGTTCAAGGACGTTGCCCGCAGGTTCATCGTCACCGAAAATTTCGAGAATATCACCTACCGCACCAACGGTGGCGCCAACTACAGAACCCGCGACGGCGAGTCGATGAAATCGGTGGCCGGCATGGCGCAGTGGCAGCCGATCATAGAGGGAGAAAAGGTGATGAAAGGCGGCTGCGGAACCTATCATATGGAGTACGAATACCGCAATCCCGAACCTTACAAGTTCCTGATCGAGGCCATACAGATTCAGAACCCCGCCCGGAAGTAATCGTTTAACGGACAAAAAAAGAAATTGCCATGAAACTGAAATATAGTTTATTCGCACTGATCGCATTGGCGGTCGCAGGCTGCCAGAAAGCCCCGGTTTACGACGATGTGGTCTACATCGCCGGAGCCGAAGGCGAAGTCCCCACCCTGTCGCTCACACTCGACGACCAGTTTCCCAAAGAGCTGAGCGTAAAGGTCTCGTCGTCGATCGTCGTCGGACACGATACCAAAGTCCGGCTCGTAACCGACCCTTCGAAAATCGAAGAGTACAACACGCAGTACGGTAAGAAGGGCGTAATGCTCCCCGAAACGAACTTCGTGCTCAAGAACACCGAACTGACCATTCCAGCAGGTTCGTTTTCCGCAGCCGAACCGCTCGTAGTGAGCGTAACCAAAGACGAAGGGCTTAAGGAGGGCGTCAGCTATGTCATTCCGCTGAGCATCGAGAGCGTGGACGGCGATTTGAAAGTCAAGGAGGGATTCCGGACGGTATTCGTCGAAATCGGCCGTATCATCATCGGCCCGGCTGCCGACTGTTCGGGCAGCACCTATTTCAAGGTCGATTTCGCCGAGGGCGAGCAGGACAAATACGACATCTACAACTTGGGCGAAGTCACTTACGAAGCCCGCATCAACCTGCAGCGCTGGGGCGGCTGGTGCAATACGGTGATGGGCCTCGAAGAGAACTTCTGCCTGCGTTTCGTACAGGACGACTTCAAAGGTCAGCTGCAGCTCTCCGGATGGGGCGGCACACTGATGGTTCCTACGGGCGGAATCGCCGTGAGCCTCAACAAATGGACGCATGTGGCGGCCGTATTCGACGGTCCGAACAAGAAGGTGAGCATCTACATCGACGGCGTACTCGCCTGCTCGGCCGACACCAACAAGACTTCGCTGGACCTCACGCAGGTATATCAGGACGACTCGTTCCGCATCGCCAATTCGTGCAACGACGGCCGCCAGCTGAAGGGTTACATCAGCGAAGCCCGCGTATGGGCCAAGGCTCTCAACGGCAACGACCTGAAGAACAACATGTGCTATGTAGACCCGGCGACGGACGGCCTGCTGGCATACTGGCGCTTCAACGAAAAAGCCGACGGCAAAAAGGTGGAAGACGACCTGACCGGACACGGATACAAGGCGACCTACTCCAGCTCGGCCATGAAATGGGTGGACAACGTCCGCTGTCCCGAATGACGACCGACGTAATACGAACAACAAACAAGCTGCCCGAAAAGGCAGCTTGTTTATTTTTCCGATTTCCGGCTTCGGATTACTCGAAGCGGCCGCGCACCCGGAGGTCGCACAACGGACTGAGCGCATCGCTCACCAGCAGTTCGACATGCACGAAGTAATTCCCGCTCCCGGCCGTGCGGCCGTCCACGCGCAATACGAACGTTTTCGCCCGGCCCGCCGCAATCTCTTCGCCCGCCGCAATCTGCCCCGTCACCCCTTCGGGATATTTCACCGCATAGATCCTAAGCGGCGAACCGCCCTTGTTTTCCAACGTAAACCGGCACTCGGCCGTGCCGTCGGCGGCGCACGTTCCGAAATCCAGCAACGATTCGGCAATTTCCGCCTGCGGACGTTTCCCGCGCGGCATTTCGCGCAATTCGGCCAAGTCACCGATACCGGTTCCGCGCACCACGACCGCCCCTTCGAGCCGCCGTCCGGAAACGGTCAGATAACACGAATCAACGAACGTTCCCCACACCTCGGCAGCGGACAAGTCACAGATGAAAGCGATCTCTCCCTCCGCACCGGGCGCCAGTACGGCAGGAGCTTCGGCCCGCAGAAAGGGAAGCGGTTCAGCGAATTCCGCCCTCAGCCGCACCTCGTACGGTGACGTATTGAGACAGCGCAACGTCAGACGCCGGTCATGCCGCTGCTCCACCATGCGGAAGTTGACCTCCTTAACGCTAAGGCGGATTCCGCCGCCAAACTCCACGGGAAAGCGGTCGGCAGCCGTTTCGGGACGCGCCGCCACACTGCCGCGGATACGGAGCGGCATCATGCGGCTGCCGTCGGTATAGACGTATACCGCCTTGTCGAAAGCTCCCGGACGGTCCGCCGGATCGTAAGCTATCCCGATTTCGCCGCTGCCGCCGGGAAGGACCGGCGCCTGCGAAAAGGTCGGTTTCATACATCCGCAGGTCACGCCGACACGCTCGACGACGACGGGTTTCGTACCGCTGTTCGTGAAGCGGAACACATGCACGACAGGACCGCCCGTTTCGGGAATCGTCCCGAAATCCCACGTTTCATGGCCGAACGCCAAAGGCGGACGTGCCACCGTATCGGGCCGGATCGTCTCCGCGGAGTGATTTCCGGCATTGGCAACGATATTGGCATCGGCCGGAGTTCCACCCCGCTGCCTGCAGGCAACGGAGGTCAATAGACAAGCAATCAGCAGAAAAGTTCTAATCATAAAAACAGCCGGGAGCCGTTTTGCGCTCCAATCTTCAAAATTAGCAATTTTCCGCGTCAGACACAAGCATCCGGTCCGAATTGATCGCGCCGGGTGAGATCGAAATAGTCCGACAAGTTTTTTTCAGCCAAGGTGAGACCGTAAAACCGCCTATTCGTTCACGACCAGCAGCATCGTCAGCAAAGGCAGGTAATCCTTGAGTTTGACACGAAGGATTTTCAGACACTGCTGGATGCGGTAATCCACCGTTTTGGGCGAAACTTCCAGCACGGCGGCGATTTCTTCATAGGTTTTGCGCTGGAAACGGCTCATTTCGAACGCTTCACGGTAGGAGGCCGGGAGATCGGCCACGGCCGCCCGGATATTTTCGCGCAGTTCCTCGACGACGTCGAAGTCGGGGACTTCGAACTGCTCGCACATCTTATTGCGGATATTGCCCAGCACGCGCCGCTCGATGGACTCGTGCCCCAGATAGGTCAGGCAGTTATTGCGCACGGCGCCGAACAGATATTTTGGGAGCGAAGTGCTGATACACAATACCGTGCGGTTTTCCCACAGCCACAGCATCAGGTCCTGCACGATATTCTCGGCGGTCTCCTCCCGCTTGACATACATGCGGGCGTAGGTGCAGAGAGTCGGATAATAACGTACGAAAATCTCTTCATACGCCTTCATCTCACCATCGACCAACCGGTTCAGCAAGCAGGTGTCGGATATCTTTTTCCGTTCGGGCATGATGCGAAATTAATAAAAATTCGGATTTAGATTCCCCGGAATAAAAAAAATTGAAATTTTGTGGTTTTCGTTTAGGAACTTTTGTTTTTGAATAGTCTGTAATATAAAAAGCAGAAAAAACATGAACACCCCGAACATAGAAAAACTCCTTGTCAGATATTACAACGACGAACTGCCGTTCGACCAGACGGCCCGCGTCGCGGCGTGGATCGCCGCCAGCGAGGAGAACCGCAAAATCGCCGAACAAATCTATTACATCTGTTTCGCCGCCGAAACGCAGGAGGCGAAAGCCGCCCTCGACACCGCCGGCGCACTGCGGAAGGTCAAAGGCCGCATCCGGGCCGAAAAATGGCGCCGGACACTCCGGCAGGTCGAGCGCGCGGCCGCCGTCATGCTGCTGCCCTTGGTCGGCCTGTCGGCCTATCTGCTGATGCAGGTGGGATACAAATACAACAGCATGGTCGAAATCCGCTCCACAACGGGTATGGTCAGCTCCGTCACCCTTCCCGACGACACGCGCGTATGGCTCAACTCCAACTCCTACCTGCGCTACCCCGCCAAATTCACCGGCAAGGAGCGCCGCGTGGTGCTCTACGGCGAAGGCTACTTCGACGTGACCAAAGACCCCGAACGCAAATTCGTGGTCGAAGCGCAATCGACCGAGATAGAGGTTTACGGCACGGAGTTCAACGTGGAAGCCTATGACGACGAATACATCCGCGCGACACTCGTGTCGGGGCGCATCGGCATGAAGTACGACGACGCCAACCACCGCAGCCAATTGGTGCAGATGATGCCCGACCAGCAGATAACCTACAACGCCCGCACGGGGGTAATCTACCTCAACACGGCCAACATTCCGTGCAATACCTCGTGGAAAGAGGGCAAGATCGTCCTCAGCAACACCCCGCTCAAGGACGCCCTGCGCATGATCGGCAACAAATACAACGTCTCGTTCAACATCCGCAACGACGAACTGCTCGGAAACACCTTCACGGGTACGTTCTCGAACCAGAGTCTCGACCTGATCCTCAAACACTTCTCCATTTCGTCGAAGATCAAATTCCGACGGATCGACCAGACGGCCGGCGACAAAGCCTCGGCGGGCCGGGCCGTATTCGAAGTCTACTGAAAAACCGCACGAACCGATTTACCTACAACCATAAACCAAAAAACCGAATGACACCATGACACCGACCTGACACAAAAAAACATACGGAAAGACCTGCACGTCCTCCCGTATGCCGAATCGTTAAGATCACCCGGCCGCATGAAACGGCCGGACTAACCTAAAACTCAATTCTTACAAACTTATGAAAAAAATCTTTTCCACCCAAATTATGGGGGGGGGGAAAATTTACACCGTACCCCGGCAGCCGGAGTCAGCCGCTCGGTCCGGTCGTATGCACTGGCGTTGTGCATGGCGTTCGCAATCGCCGCCGTCCCCGTACAGGCTCAGGTAAAAAACATCACGCTCAAGGCTTCGAACACCCCCGTTTCGACGGTGATGCAGCAGATCGAGGAGCAGAGCGGCTACACCTTCTTCTACAACACCAAGGATATTCCGCTCGACCGGAACGTCACCCTTTCGGTCGCGAACAAGGACATCCGCGCCGCACTCGACGAACTGTTCCGCAACACCAACGTCAGCTATTCGATCGACAACAAGAGCATCATCCTCTCGGCCCGCGGGGGCGCGCAGCCGCAGCAGGCCAGCCAGATCACCGGCAGGATCGTCGATAAGAACGGCGTGCCCGTCATCGGCGCCACGATCATGATTTCGGGCACCACGCAGGGCACGACCTCCGGCGTCGACGGAACGTTCGCACTCCAGTCCAACGTCTCGCCGGCCGGCATGATCCTCGACGTTTCGTTCATCGGCTACAAGCCGCAGCGCATCTCGGTGAACAACCGCACGTCGCTCTCCGTCACGCTCGAAGAGGACGACCAGCAGATCGAAGCGGTCGTGGTGACGGCGCTGGGCATCAAACGGCAGGAGCGCGCCGTATCCTACAACGTGCAGAAGATATCGGACGAAGTATTCCTGACGCGCGACGCCAATATGGTCAACAGCCTCGCGGGCAAGATCGCCGGCGTAACCATCAACGCCAGCGCCGCAGGCGTCGGCGGCGAAACGAAGGTCGTGATGCGCGGTTCGAAATCCATCGCCGGCAGCAACAACGCCCTTTACGTGCTCGACGGCATTCCGCTGCCGTCGCTCTCGCTGACCAACCCCGGCGACGAGTTCACCATCATGCGCGAGAACAACCTCACGGGCGACGGCATCTCCAACTTCAATCCCGACGACATCGCGTCGATGGCCGCGCTGACCGGCCCTTCGGCCGCCGCGCTTTACGGTTCGCAGGCTGCCAACGGCGTGCTGATGCTCACCACACGCAGCGGAGAAGAGGGCGTCTCGGTCAATTACAGCAACAACACGACCTTCATGTCGCCGTTCCTAACCCCGGCCTTCCAGAACACCTACGGAGCCAAGGACGGTTATTACGCTTCGTGGGGTTCGAAGCTCGTCACCAAGCAGTCGTGGACGCCGACCGACTTCTACCAGACGGGATACAACACTTCGAACTCGGTGGGACTCTCCTTCGGCGGTAAGAAGAGCCAGACCTATGTTTCGGCGGGCGTGGTGACGGCCGAGGGCATCATTCCGAACAACGAATACAACCGTTACAACTTCACGGCCAACCACAGCTCGTCGTTCCTCGACGAGCGCATGCACCTGAGCGTGCTGGGCATGTACATGAACGTCAATGAGCAGAACATGCTCTCGTCGGGCCAGTACTACAACCCGATGATACCGGTTTACCTCATGTCGCCGAGCGACGACATCCGCAAATACGCCGTCTACGAGCGTTACAACGCTTCGCGCAACTTCCCGGTGCAGTACTGGCCGTGGGGATCGCAGAGCCTGCAGATGCAGAACCCCTACTGGATCACCAACCGCAACATGTTCAACACGGGCAAGGACCGTTTCCTGTTCGGCGCCTCGCTCAAATACGACGTGACCGACTGGCTCGACATCACGGGACGCGCCCGCATCGACTACACGCACATCACGGCCGAGCAGAAGAACTACGCTTCGACGCTGGGACTCTTCGCCGGCGACAAGGGCCGCTATTACAACAACACCTACACCACCTCGCAACGTTACGCCGACGTGCTGGCCAACGTCCACAAGACCTTCGCCGACGGAGCGTTCTCGCTCAACGCCACCCTCGGCGCCTCGATCGAGGACTACAAGCACCGCGCGATACTGCTCGGCGGCGACCTGACGGGCGTGCCCAACCTCTTCACGCTGGCCAACATGACCACCAACAAGAGTCAGGCGAAGGAGACCATCAACGACCAGACGCAGTCGCTTTTCGCCACACTGCAGCTGGGTTATAAGAATATGGTATTCCTCGACGTGACGGCGCGCAACGACTGGGTGACGGCGCTGGCCAATACCTCCAAGACGTCGATGTTCTACCCGTCGGTAGGTCTTTCGGCCGTGCTGACCGACATCTTCAAGGTCGATTCGCGCGTACTGTCGTTCGCCAAGATCCGCGCATCGTACGCCGAAGTGGGCAACGCCCCGATGCGCTGGATCACCATTCCGACCTACCCCGTATCGGACGGCACGCCGCAGACATCGACCTACCTCACCTCGGACGACTTCAAACCCGAACGCACCAAATCGTGGGAGGTCGGCGCCGACGTCCGTCTGTGGGGCAACAAGCTCATACTCAACGCAACCTACTACAGTTCGCGCACCTACAATCAGGTTTTCAACCCCGACATCTCATCGACATCGACCTACAGCAGCCTCTACGTCAACGCCGGCCGCGTGGACAACAAGGGCGTCGAGGTGTCGGCCGAGCTGAACCAGAACCTCGATCCCGTGAAGTGGTCTTCGAACCTCGTCTACTCGCGCAACCGCAACAAGGTGGTCGACATGCTCGACTCCTACAAACTGTCGAACGGCACGGTGATTTCGCAGGATTCGATGGTCATGGGCGGTACGACGGGCGTCAAGATGGTGCTGCGCGAAGGCGGCCAGATCGGCGACATCTACGTCAATACGCTCAAGACCGACGAGCACGGCGCGATCTGGGTATCGCCCACCGGCAGCAACGTCGCCCCGGCCAAGGACACATGGATATATGCCGGCAACAGCAATCCGAGCTACACGCTTTCGTGGCGCAACGAATTCAACTGGAAAGGTCTCTCGCTGGGCTTCATGTTCAACGCCCGCGTAGGCGGCGTAGGCGTATCGCTCACGCAGGCCGCAATGGACTACTTCGGCGTCTCGGAACGCACGGCCACCGACCGTCTGAACGGCGGCGCGCTCGTAAACGGCCAGCGCATTCCGGCCGAAAACTACTACCAGACCATCGGCGGCAACGGTGCCGACGCCATCGGCGCCTGCTATGTCTACTCGATGACCAACGTCCGGCTGGGCGAGCTGACCCTCGGCTACGACATCCCCGTCCAGAAGTGGTGCAAGTGGATCAAGGGACTCAACGTTTCGTTCATCGGCCGCAACCTCTGGATGCTCTACTGCAAAGCGCCGTTCGATCCCGAAACGGTCGCCGGCACGGGCACCTTCTCGTCCGGCATCGACTACTTCATGCAGCCGAGTACGCGCAACCTCGGATTCTCGGTAAAAGTGACCTTCTAACTTCAACATTACAGTCTTATGAAAAAAGCTAACGGCATAAAACTCCTGACGCTGGCCGGTCTTATGGCGACCGCGGCCTGCACGGGCGATTTTCTGAATAAAAACACCAACCCCGACCAAGCGACCGACGAGATGCTGTCGTGGGACAACCTCTCGACGGGTTCGGCCTTCGCGCAGATGACCAAGAACGTCATCCCCTCCTTCCAGCTGGTCGGCGACAAGGAGTACGGCAGCGCCAACTATCAGGTCATCGAGGACCTCGCGGGCAACATCTTCGCCGGCTACACCGGAGTCATCAACACCAGCTTCACGGGCAACAACCTCTACAACGTCACGGGCAAGGACTGGTACAACGCCATGTTCAACGACGCCTACACCCGCGTCATCAGCGCATGGAACCAGCTCGATCCCCAGCGCGGCGAATTCCCCGAAGTGGTCGCCCTCGCCGACATCGTGAAGGTCGCCGCGATGCACCGCGTAACCGATACCTACGGTCCCATCCCCTACCTCAACATCAGCAGCGGGGACATCAACAAGGCCTACGATCCGCAGCAGGCGGTTTACAAACGCTTCTTCGCGGAGCTGGACGCCGCCATCACGACACTGACCGCGTTTTACGAGGCACAACCCGGCACCAAACTGCTGGAGGCTTACGACAACGTCTTTTCGGGCAACGTGAGCGGCTGGATCAAATTCGCCAATACGCTGCGCCTGCGTCTGGCCATGCGCGTGGTCTATGCCGACGCGGCGCTGGCCCAAGAGCAGGCCGCAGCCGCCATCGGCAATCCGGTCGGCCTGATGACCGGCGCCGCCGACCTCGCGGAGCTGCACAAACCCGCCACCGGTTCGTGGGAATACCCGCTTTACATGATCCAGTACAATTTCGACGACTCGCGCATCGGCGCCACGATCGAAGCCTACATGAACGGCTATCAGGACCCGCGCCGCGGCAAGTACTTCGTGGCGACGGCCAAGGGCGAGTACCACGGCGTACGCACCGGCATCACGCCGACTTCGTCCTATGCCGATTCGGAAGACCTTTCGCGCGTAAACTGCACCAACAACGACAACATTATGTGGATGACGCCCGCCGAAGCATGGTTCCTGCGTGCCGAATACGAGTTGCGCTGGGGTTCCGAGTCGGACGCGGCAACCTATTACGCCGAAGGTATCCGCACTTCGTTCTCGACGCTCGGCGCCAGCGGAGCCGAAGACTACATCGCCGACAAGGAGCTGACGCCCGGCAGTTATACCGACATGGTCACCGGCGGCAACTCGAATCAAAGCCCGCTCGCCTCGATTCCCATCTGCTGGAAAGCGGGCAGCAACTTCGAGACCCATCTCGAACAGATCATCACCCAGAAGTATCTGGCCATGTTCCCCGAAGGGCAGGAAGCTTGGTCGGAGTTCCGCCGCACGGGTTATCCGCGCATCCTGCCGGTCCTCGTCAACAACAGTGGCGGCAAGATCAGCACCTCCAAGCAGATCCGCCGCCTGAACTACCCCTCGACGGAGTACAGCACCAACGCCGAAGCCGTCGCAACGGCCACGCACACACTCAACAGCGAATCGTCGAACCCCACGGGCGACAACGGCGGCACGAGCGTATGGTGGGACAAGAACCCAAGATTATAAACCGAAAACCTGAACAACCATGAAAAAGACAATAACGACCCTTGCCGTCATATTTGCGGTATGCGCCGGATTTACGGCATGCGACACGGACGCCGAGCCGCTGAACCTGCAGCCGGCTTACAAATACTCGGAAGAATATTACGCCAACCTGCGCGCCTACAAGGATACCTTCAAGGAACGCTCGCTCTGCTTCGTATGGTTCTCGGACTACGACCAGAGCTACTCGATGGCTTACCGCTTCGCGGGGCTTCCCGACAGCGTGGACATCTGCTCGCTCTGGGGCGGCTACCCCGATCCGGTCAAGAATCCGCTGGCCTACAAGGAGATGTGGGAGATGCGCAACAAGAAGGGCACCCGGCTGGTGATGCCCACGATCATCCGAATCATGGAGAACGACAACTTCGCCAACTTCGGACTCACGTACGAAGACATGGTCAATCAGACGACCACGATCGACCCCGACGGCGTTTATCCCGACTGGTGCGTGCTCTACGGCAACCACCTGCTCAAAGACGTATGGGAGTACGGCATCGACGGGTTGGATCTCGACTACGAGCCGGAATCCTCGGACGAACGCAACTACGGAATCTACGGCGATCGCATGACCCTGTTCGTGCAGTATCTCGGCCAGTTCATCGGCCCGATGTCGCCCAACCCCGAAAAACTGCTGATCGTGGACGGACACACCCCGCCCGCAGAGACGGAGCCTTACCTCGACTACTATGTGAAACAGAACTACGGCAGCAGCAGCGTCTCCTTCACCTCGACGTTCCCCTATGAGAAGCAGGTATTCACGGAGAACATCGGCGCCTATTGGCAGACCGGCGGCGGCATGGAGGCGCAGGCGGCGGCCAAGGCCCCGGAAGGCCATTTCAAGGGCGGTTTCGGCGCATTCTTCTGCCTGCGCGACTACCACACTTCCGATTCGGGCGCCGACAAGGAGATACCCTACGGCCACCTGCGCCGCGCGATTCAGCTGCAGAACCCTGCCGTAACGAAATAACCTGAAACAGAACCTGAACCATGAAAAATATCACGAAATACATACTCGCGGCCGCAGCGGCGTTCTCGTCGCTCACGGCGTGTCAGGAGTTCGAAGACTTCGACAAGACCATCGACGGCACTCCGGGACTGGTTTACGTCCAGACCGGCACGGAAAACCTCTACACGATCCGGGTCGTACACAAGCCCACCGGCTCGACCGGCGAATTCTTCACCGAATTCCCCGTCCGCTGCAACACCACGCGCCATGCGGGCGTCAAGGCGACCTTCGTCTACGACGCTTCGCTGGTCGAGAGCTACAATGCCGAGCACAAGACCTCGTATGCGGCGCTGCCCGCCGAGTACCTGACGCTCGAAAACACGACGCTGACCGTGCCTGAAAACGCGACGGCATCGGCCGACTCGGTCAAGGTGACGCTCACGGGCAACCTCTCGCTGCTGACCGAACGCAACTACTTGGCGCCGCTGCGCATCAAGGCCGAGGGCATCGACGCCAGCGAAGTCATGGGAGCGGTCTATGTGGCCGTAGCGACCGAGATCAACCTCATCCGCGCCATCGAATCCACCGACGACATGGTCGGCTTCACCGCCACGGGCCGCAGCGCGTGGACGGCCGACTGCGGCAATTACGCCAATCTGTTCGACGGCAGCACTTCGACGTCGGTCGATTTTCCGGAACAGTACGGCAACGTGCTCAATATCGACATGAAAGAGCCGCAACTGGTGACCGGACTCTGTCTGGGATACGGCTCCGTGCCCTCGGTGTCGATCGAATACAGCGCCGACGGCGAGACGTTCTCGCAGGCCGGAACTCCCGTATCGGGCGAATACGTGACGAGCGGCTCCCGAATGTACGCCGCATTCTACGGACATATCGAAGCCCGCTACCTGCGGCTGACCATCGGCTTTTCGAGCAGCTGGAGCAAAACCCTTTCCGAAATCGACATCTACAAGATCGACAGCGAAGATCCGACCGTCTATGCCGTAACCGGCACGGAAAACCTCATCACGGGTAAAATCACGCACCGGCAGACCGGTTCGACCAGCGACGTGAACGCTTCGTTCAGCGCATATGCGACGGTAGCTTCGACGAGCGGCTACACGGTGTCGGTCGCAGCCGACAACTCGCTGGTCGCCGCTTACAACACGGCCCACGACACTTCGTACGCGGCGCTTTCAGCCGAATACCTGCAACTGGACAACAGCACGCTGACGATCGCCGCCGGGGCTTACAAATCCGAAGGCGAAGTGACGGTTTCGCTCAAGGGCGACCTGACACGGCTGGGTGACCTCAACGGTTATCTCGCGCCGCTGAAACTCTCCTCTTCGGGCGCCGGCACCAGCGCCGGCCGCGGCGTGGTCTATCTGGCCGTGAAAGTCGAGCAAAACAAGATCCGCCCCATCACGTCGGTAGACGACATGGTCGGATTCCCCGCCGCAGGCCGCACCGCATGGACGGCCGACTGCCCGGATTACGCCAACCTGTTCGACGGCAGCGCCTCGACGCGGACCAACTTCACCGACCAGAACGACAACGTGGTGACCATCGACATGAAATCGACGCATATGGTGACCGGCATCGACCTCAACAGTGCAGGCATCTCGTCCGTTTCGTTCGAATACAGCACCGACGGACAGACCTTCCTGACGGCCGGCACTCCCGCATCGAACGAATACGCGACGTCGGGTTCCGACCGCTACATCGCCTTCTACGACTACCTCGAAGCCCGCTACCTGCGCCTGACCATCAGTTTCTCAAGCAGCTGGAGCAAGTACATCAGCGAATTCAACATCTATGAGATCGAGAGCGACGAACCCACGGTCTATGCCATGTGCGGCAGCGACAACGTGCTGACGGGCGCCATAGCCCACACGCCGGGCGGTTCGTTCAACGGACTCAACGCGGCGTTCAACGTCTACTGCACGGTATCCTCGGCAAGCGGATATTCGGTATCGGCAACGGCCGACAACTCGCTGATCGCAGCCTACAACTCGGCCAACGGCACCTCCTACGCCGCACTTCCCGACGGACACCTGCTGCTGGAGAACAACCCCTGCGCCATCGGCCCGAACAACAACAAGTCCGACGGCCAGATCAAAGCCTCGCTCACGGGCGACCTGACGGGCCTGACCAACGCCAAGGGCTATCTCGTGCCGCTGAAACTCTCGGCGCAGGATGCGGTGACCAGCAGCGGCCGCGGCGTTGTCTACCTCGTCATCATCCCGGCCGAAGAGCTTTTCCGCAAGAACTTCACCGTGGCCGACATCACGGGCGCGCTCGTGGCCGACCGTTCGGGCTGGAGCATCACCGGCGGCGATTACCACAGCGGAAGCTGGCCGGAGGTAATCGACGACAGCACGGACACCTTCATGCGTCCGTGGGGAAGCCCCATCATGTTTACGATAACCTTCGACAAAGAGTACGAGATGACGGGACTCCGCATCACGGCCCGCACGGACAACGCATCGTATCAGAACTACCAGCCCAACGCCATAACCATCGAATACAGTCTCAACGGCGAAGACTACACCGAACTCGGCACGGCGGCCAGCGCCGACGGCAGTCTGGTGAAAAACGTTCCCTCGTCCTACGTCGCGCTCTACGGTTCGCAGAAGATGAAGTACATCCGTATCACGGCATCGTACGGCAGCAACATGGGCGTCGGCGACTTCAACATTTACGCAAAATAAACCTAAACAGAGCTATGAAATTCAATCATATTCTTTCCGGATTGGCGCTCACCGCGGCCGTGCTGGCCGCCGGCTGCCAGAAATCGCTGGAATATTCCGACGTGGTCTATTTCACGGGCACCGAGAATTCGAACATCACCAACATGTACGTCGACGGTCCTTCGTCCATGGGCGTCACCGTCACCTCCTCGTGCAAGATGGCGGCCGACGTGCAGGTTGCGCTGGCGGTCGATGCCGCGGCCGTCGATGCCTATAACGCCCTGCACGGCACGGACTACCGGATGCTGCCCGCCGGCAGCTACCGGCTCTCCGACGACGCAGTAACCATCGCCGAAGGCACCAACGTCTCGACGCCCTCCTCGTTCGAAATCGTCTCCATGGACGATTTCGACGAAGGCGCACACTACTGCGTACCGCTGAAGATCACGGGCACCTCGAACGGCATGGGCGTTCTGGAAGCGTCGAGAACGCAGTATATCTTCATCAGCCAGATCACCACCACGCGCGGCATCAACCTGAAGAACAGCTGGTATATAACCATGGACGGCATGGTGGACGATCCCGCGCTGAAAGATCTGCCGGCCTGCACGATGGAAATCCGCATGTATGCCAACGGCTGGAGAACTTCGGGACATATGATCTCGTCGCTGATCGGCGTCGAGGAGAACTTCCTGCTGCGCGTCGGCGACGAGAGCATCAAGAATCCCGCGCAGTTGCAGCTCGCCGGACGAGGAACGTCGATCACGGCTCCGAACGCCCTGAGTCTGGGACGCTGGTACCACATCGCCGTGGTGGACAACGGCTCCGAAATGACGATCTACATCGACGGCAACGCCGAAATCAGCGTAGACTCGTCAAGCAGCAAGGCCATCAATCTCGGATTCTACTACAACAGTCCGTTCGCCATCGGCATGTCCGCCGCCGACGTCCGTTACTTCAACGGTTACGTCAGCGAGGCGCGGGTGTGGAAACGCGCCCTGACGCCCACCGAACTCAAGAACAACCAGTGCTACGTCGATCCGGCCACCGCCGAAGGGCTTATCGGCTACTGGCGTCTGGATCAGGTCGAAGACGACGGTAGGACGTTTACCGACCTCTCCGGCAACGGATACCACGGCAAGGCTTCGTCGAATCCCATCTGGACCGGCGAAATCAAGTGCCCCGTCGTAGACTAACCTAAACAGCTAACGAATCAACGGGTCGGGCGGCCGCCGGAAAAGCGGCCGCCCGCAACCCTTAAAAAACAGGAAATCCATGCGCATCCTCAAGGCGATGGCTCTCATCGCGACAATACTGGCTCCGCAGGTGGCTCCTGCCGCCAATCCGCGCCTGCTGCGCTTCGAAGAGCCGGTGAAGAATCTGGGAAAGGTAGCCGAAACGGACGGAACGGTACAACTGCGCTTCGAATACACGAACATCGCCGACAAGGAGGTGACGCTGCTCGACGTGCATACCCAATGCGGCTGCGCGCGCCCCGAATTCAGCCGCAAGCCGGTAAAGCCGGGCGGCAAAGGGACCGTCGAAGTGACTTTCGACCCCAAAGACCGGTACGGGGATTTTTCCATCGGGCTGACGGTCATCGCGGGCAACGGCAATTACCGGAAATTCAACACGCTGGTCGTCAAGGGCTACGTAATCAGCCGGATTCCCGAAGCCGAAATCAGGTATCCCTATGCACTCTCCGCGGCGCTGCGCGCCGACAACAGGGCGATCGGCATGCGGCAGCTGAGCCGCAGCGACCCCAAACGCACACGGCAGCTCCGGCTGCTGAACACTTCCGCGAAAACCTTGCGGCTGGCTTACCGGACCGACAGCGGACACCTCGCCCTGTCGGGTCCCGGCGAAATCGCCCCCGGCAAGGAAGCGGTGCTGGAATTCACGCTCGATCCCCGAAACATGCCGGACGGACAATTCGTCCTGAAATGCACCGTCAGCACGCAGGACGAAGAGATCCCGGTAGAGGTCAAGGGACAGATCGTCGGCCGGTAGACGGCAATAAAAAACATAACAGCGCGACCGTGCTCACGACACGGACTGCGGCCGTATGCCGCCGGACCCGCGAAGGCCGGCGCGGCTGCGTCCGCCGCATCCGCTGTATAACGACACGAATTATGAAACGCATCATCTTTCTCCCGGCAATCGCCGCGCTGCTCTGCGGCGCATGCAGTTCCGCCGTGCCGGAGGATTACACGCAATACGTCGATCCCTACATCGGCACGGGCGACCACGGACACGTCTTCATGGGCGCCAACGTCCCGTTCGGATTCGTACAGCTCGGTCCGACGAGCATCCCGCAGACATGGGACTGGTGCTCCGGCTACAATTACGCCGACACGACCGTCATCGGGTTCGGTCACACGCACCTGAGCGGCACGGGCATCGGCGACCTGAACGACATCTCGCTGATGCCGGTCGTCGGCAAAGTCACGCCGGGACGCGGCACGGCCGGCGATCCGTCGTCGGGCATGTGGTCCCGTTTCAGCCGCGCCGACGAACGGTGCGCGCCGGGCTACTATGCCACTCGCCTGCTGCGCTACGGCATCGGCGTCGAGCTGACCGCCTCGCCGCGCGTCGGAATGAGCCGCTACGCCTTCCCCGCATCGGACGACGCGGGTATCGTCCTCGACCTCGAAAACGGGCAGGGCTGGGACCGCTCCACCGACTGCGGCATCACCGCATGCAGCGACCGTACGGTCGAGGGCTGGCGATATTCGACGGGCTGGGCCGACGACCAGCGCGTCTACTTCCACGCCGAATTCTCGAAGCCCTTCGAACGGATCGTCTTCACCGGCGCGGATACGCTCTCCGCCGACGGCCGCTCGGCCCGCGGGCGGAAACTCTACGGACGCTTCGGTTTTCGGACGGAGGAGAACGAACGCATCACCGTCAAGGTCGGGCTTTCGGCCGTTTCCGCGGAAAATGCCCGGCGGAACATGCAGGCGGAGTGCCCCGGCTGGGATTTCGAAGCCGTGCGCGAAGCCACCCGCAGGGCATGGAACGGCGAGTTGTCGAAAATCCGCATCGAAACAGCCGATCCGGCGGTGCGACGGATCTTCTACACAGCGCTTTACCACACCATGATCGCGCCGTCGCTCTTCTGCGACGTGAACGGCGACTACCGCGGCGCCGACGGAGCGGTCCGCCGCGACACGACCTTCACCAATTACACCACCTTCTCGCTTTGGGACACCTACCGCGCGGCGCATCCCCTGCTGACGCTCATCCATCCCGAAAAGGTCGGCGACCTGATCAATACGATGCTGCGCATCCACGAACAGCAGGGCAAACTTCCCGTCTGGCACCTGATGGGCTGCGAAACCGACTGCATGGTCGGCAATCCGGCCATCCCCGTGGTGGCCGACGCCCTGCTGAAAGGATTCGGCGGCTTCGACCGGGCGAAAGCCTACGAAGCGATGAAGAGTTCGGCCATGCGCGACGACCGGAGGCTGGACCTCTACAAGAGGTACGGATATATTCCCTATGAGTTCAACGAATCGGTCGGATACTGTCTCGAATACGCCATCGCGGACTGGGCACTGGCGCAGGCCGCGCAGCGCGAAGGCAAACGGGAGGATTACGACTATTTCCTCGCCCGCAGCAAGGCCTACCGCCATTATTTCGACCCCTCGACCGGGTTTATCCGCGGCAGATCGGCGTCGGGCGCATGGCGCACGCCTTTCGATCCGTTCCACTCGCGCCACATGGAGCAGGACTACACCGAAGGCAACGCATGGCAGTACACATGGCTCGTGCCGCACGACATCGAAGGACTCATGGAGTGCTTCGGCGGCCGGGAACGCTTCGTCGGGAAGCTCGACTCGCTGTTCCTCGCCGAAGGCGACATGGGCGCGCACGCTTCGCCCGACATATCGGGGCTGATCGGCCAGTACGCCCACGGCAACGAGCCGAGCCACCACATAACCTATATTTACACGATGATCGGGCAACCGTGGAAATGCGCCGAGAAGGTGCGCCGCATCCTCGGCGAACTCTACCACGACCGTCCGGAAGGACTCTGCGGCAACGAGGACGTCGGGCAGATGTCGGCATGGTACGTACTCTCGGCGCTGGGCATGTATCAGGCGGAGCCGGCCGGCGGCCGCTACTTCTTCGGCTCGCCCGCCGTAGACGGCGCGACGCTGCGGGTCCGCGGCGGGGAATTCCGCATCACGGCTGCGGACAACTCGCCGGAGAACATCTACATACAGCGCATTACGCTCAACGGCGAAGCGTACCGGAAATATTACATCGATTACGCGGAGATCGCCGCAGGCGGGGAACTCCGCTTCGAAATGGGTCCCGAACCCGCAGACTGGACAAAACAGCAACCCCTATGAAACGACTTTTACTGCTGATGGCGTGCGCGGCCGCCGCGGCATGCAGCGCCGACTGGCGCGACACAAGCCTTCCGCCGCAGAAACGGGCCGAACTACTGACGGCCGAGATGACGCTCGACGAGAAGATCGGACAGCTGACGTCGCCTTACGGCTGGGAGATGTACGAACGGCACGGCGACTCGGTCCGTCTGACCGACGCTTTCCGCGAAGCGGTGCAAAACGGACATATCGGCATGTTGTGGGGTACGTTCCGCGCCGATCCGTGGACGCAGAAAGACCTGCGGACGGGGCTGACCCCGCAGCTGGCGGCGCGGCTGGCCAACCGAATGCAGCGCTACGCCGTGCAGCACTCGCGGCTGGGCATTCCCCTCTTCCTCGCTGAGGAAGCCCCCCACGGCCACATGGCCATCGGGGCCACGACATTCCCCACGGCGCCGGGACAGGCTTCGACATGGAACCCGGAGCTGATCGAACGCATGGGCAAGGTCATCGCCGCCGAAATCCGCCTGCAGGGCGGACATATCTGTTACGGTCCCGTGCTGGACATCGTCCGCGACCCGCGCTGGTCGCGCACCGAAGAGAGCTACGGCGAGGACTGTTACCTGACGGCGCGCATCGGTGAAGCCTATGTCCGCGGCACGGGTTCCGGCGACCTCTCACAGTCGCGGCACGCCCTCTCGACACTCAAGCACTTCATCGCCTACGGCGCATCGGAGGGCGGCCAGAACGGCGGAAGCAACCTGCTGGGCGAACGCGAACTGCGCGAGACCTACCTGCCGCCGTTCGAAGCAGCCGTAAAGGCCGGAGCGCGCTCGGTGATGACGGCCTACAACTCGGTAGACGGCATTCCCTGCACGGCCAACCGCCGCATGCTGACCGACATCCTGCGCGGCGAATGGGGCTTCGACGGCTTCGTGGTCTCCGACCTGCTGAGCATCGAAGGGCTGCACGAGACGCACGGCGTGGCCGGAAGCGTCCGGGAAGCCGCCGTGCAGGCATTGCGGGCGGGCGTGGACGCAGACCTGAAGGGCGGCGCCTTCGCCTCACTCCGCGAGGCCGCGGAAGCGGGCGACGTCGCCGAAGCGGAGATCGACCGGGCCGTGGAGCGCGTGCTGGCCCTGAAGTTCGAAATGGGACTGTTCGAGAACCCCTATATCGACGAAGCTGCCGCCGCGGAGGTCGGATGCGCCGCCCACTCGGAGCTGGCGCTCGAAGCGGCTCGGCAGTCGGTGACGCTGCTCGAAAACCGCAGCGGCACCCTGCCGCTCGATCCCCGGCGCCTGCGGCGGGTAGCCGTCATCGGTCCCAACGCCGACAACATCTACAACCAGTTAGGGGATTATACGGCCCAGCAGACAGCGGCGAACACCGTCCGGGACGGGCTGGAAAAACTGCTGGGGCGCGACCGCGTCGTCTACAGCCGCGGCTGTACGGTGCGCGGCGGCGATCGGTCGGAAATCGCGGCGGCCGTCTCCGCGGCCCGCGGCACAGATGCGGCGGTCGTGGTCATCGGCGGATCGAGCGCCCGCGACTTCGACACGGAATTCCTGCAAACGGGCGCGGCCAAAGCCGCGCACGACGAGGTGCGCGACATGGAGTGCGGCGAAGGTTTCGACCGAGCGACGCTCGCGCTGCTCGGAGAACAGGAAGAGCTGCTGCGGCGCATAAAGGCGACGGGAACGCCGCTTATCGTGGTCTGCATCGCAGGCCGTCCGCTCGACCTGCGCAGGGCCTCCGAACAGGCCGACGCCCTGCTGATGGCGTGGTATCCGGGCGCACGGGGCGGCGACGCCGTCGCCGAGACGATCCTCGGACGCAACAATCCCGCGGGCCGTCTGCCCATCACCATTCCCCGCGCCGAAGGGCAAATTCCCGTCTACTACAACAAAAAACGCCCTGCGAACCACGACTACACCGATCTCACGGCCGCGCCGCTCTATCCGTTCGGTTACGGGCTGAGTTACTCGACATTCGAATACGGCAGCCTCGAAGCGCGGCAGAGCGGCGACAACGTCCTCGAAGTCAGCTGCCGCATACGCAACACCTCGGACCGCGAAGGCGACGAAGTCGTACAGCTCTACATCTCGGACATGGTCGCCTCGACGGTACGCCCGCCCAGACAGCTCGGCGGCTTCCGGCGCATCCGGCTCGCACCGGGCGAACAGCGGCAGGTAAGCTTTACGCTCGGAGACGAAGCGCTGGCGCTTATCGACCCGCAGGGCCGCCGCGTGGTGGAAAAGGGCGACTTCGTCATCGCCGTCGGCTCGTCGTCGCAAGATATCCGCCTGCAAACAACCGTAACACTCGAATAACGTCATGAAACACTTTGCATACCTGCTTCCGGTCTGCTGCCTGCTCTTCGCGGCCTGCCGGAAAGACTCCCCCGCCACCGAAATCATCCCGACGCCCCGCTCCGTAAAGGCCGGACAGGGAACGTTCGACCTCGGCGGCGGCATCCGCATCGCCCCGGCCGACCCGCTGCTCCGCCCGGCGGCCGACTACCTCGCACAACTGCTCCGGGAGGAAGACGTCGCGGCGGCTCAGGACGCCGGGAACGCCAATCTTTCGCTCGAACTCGATCCCCGGCTGCCGCAGCAGGGCTACACCCTGAAAATCACCCCGGCGCGGATCGAACTGCGCGGCGGCTCCTGCGAGGGCGTCGTTTCGGCAGCGGCATCACTGCGCCAGCTCCTGTGGAGCGGAAAGGGATCGCTGCCGGCACTCGAAATCGACGACGCCCCGCGCTTCGCATGGCGCGGCTTCATGCTCGACGTCGCGCGCCACTTCTTCACCAAGGAGGAGGTCATGTCGCTGACGGACCGGCTGGCCTGCTACAAGTTCAACCGCCTGCACCTGCACCTGACCGACGACCAAGGGTGGCGGATCGAAATCAAACGCTACCCGCTCCTGACCCGGCGCGGGGCATGGCGCACTCCGAACAAACACGACAGTGTCTGCCTGCGGCGCGCGGCCGACGAGCGCGACCCGAAATTCCTCCTCCCGGAGAAAAACATACGCCGCGAACAGGGCAAAATCCGCTACGGAGGTTACTACACGCAGGACGACATCCGCGAGATAGTCGCTTACGCGGCACAGCGCGGCATCGAGGTCATTCCCGAAATCGACCTGCCGGGGCACTCGCTGGCGGCCATCGGCTGTTATCCGCAGCTGGCGTGCGACGGCCGCGGCGGGTGGGGCAAACACTTTTCGACACCGCTCTGCATCGGCCGCGACAGCACGATCGCCTTCTGCAAAAACGTGCTGACAGAGCTGTTCGATCTCTTTCCGTCGCAATACGTACATATCGGAGGCGACGAAGTGGAGCGCACGCCGTGGGAGACGTGCCCGGACTGCCAGCGGCGCATCCGGGCCGAGAAGCTGGAAGGCGCAGGCGAACTGCAGGCATGGTTCACCCGTAAAACGGAGCAGTTTCTGGCGGCACACGGCAAAACGCTGCTCGGCTGGGACGAGATCACCGAAGACGGGCTGACCCCGCAGAGCGCGGTGATGTGGTGGCGCAGCTGGATGCCCTCCACCCTGACCGCGGCGCTCCAGAACGGACACCGCGTCATTGAGTCGCCTTCGGAATTTCTCTCTACCTCAACGGCGAACTCGACCGCAACACGCTCAGCAAGGTTTACGGCTGGGAACCCCTTCCGGAATCCCTGCGGGCATGGCAAGAGGGCCTGCTCGGCATTCAGGCCAACATGTGGACCGAGGATGTCCCGACGGCCGACGCGGCGGGCGAGCGGCTCTTCCCGCGGCTGCTGGCCGTGGCCGAGACGGCATGGAGCGCTCCGGAAAAGCGGGACTTCGCCGATTTCCGGCGCCGTCTCCCCCTGCACCTGCGTCAGCTGGAACGCGCAGGCTGGAACTACCGGCTCGACGACGTCGAGGGCGTCTGCGACGACAACGTCTTTATCGGCGCCGCTACGGTACGCCTGCTGCCGCCCGAATCGGCCGAACTGTACTACACGCTCGACGGAACGGTTCCCGACACCGCGTCGCAACGCTACACCGCGCCGTTCAGCATCACCGACAGCTGCACGCTCACGCTGCGCTGCTACAACCGACGCGGCGTCGCGGCAGAGATTCGCCGGGCCTCGTTCCGCCCCACGCGCTACGCCGAACCGAGCGCCGATGCCGGGAACCTGCAAAACGGACTGCTGGTGCGCTGGTACGATTACGACGGCGACAACTGCGCGGATATTGACGAAGCGCCCCTGCAGGCGAATTTCATCACCGACAGCGTCGTTATTCCCGACGGCGTGACGGGCAACATCGGATTGATCTGCGACGGCTATATCGACATTCCGGCCGACGGCATCTATTCGTTTTACACCTATTCCGACGACGGAAGCACGCTCGCCATCGACGGGCGAACGGTCGTCGACAACGACGGCCTGCACTCCCGTACCGAACGCAGCGGACAGGCCGCCCTGCGGCGCGGCGTGCACTCCTTCTCGCTGCGCTACTTCGACACCAACGGCGGCGTACTGGAGGCCGGAATCATCGACTCCGAAGGCCGGCGCATCCCGTTTTCGAGCCGGATGCTGAAACACTGAGACAAAACCGCTTCCCGAAACCGCACGCACAGACACGCTCCCTAACGGCCGCAAAGGGCAACCGATCCGCACGGCAGGCAGTCCCGCAGAGACGGCTGCTTACCCTCCGGAAAATGCAATTCACCCGCGCTGCAATGTATTGCAGCGCGGGTGAAATCGTAAAATCAGAACTCGTCAGACAGCCTCTTGGCATTCCGGCCCCGGATTCAGTCATCTTTTTTCGCCGGACTTCGAGTCGTTCGCGGACTTCTCACGCTCCTCGCGGGCCTTCATCACCTCCTTGCGGGATTCGAATTTCTCGCGGCCCGACAACACACGCTCCTCGTAGCGGCGCTGCTGGAATCGGCCGACCCAGTCGGGCGCAAGCACGATCGCCACGTAGAATCCGGCCTGCATCATGCAATAGAATGCGATCTGAAGCCACAAACTGCCGTCAAGCATGCCGTCGAGCAGCCAATGGCCGGGCAGCGGAAAAAAGCAGAACAGTACCAGCAGCAGGGCCGTGTCCAGCCGCTCGCTGCGCGACCAGCCCAGACGCCGCCAATAGATGAGGATGAAGAGCAGGTTGAGGCACAGCATCCAAGTGACCAGCATGCGCGGCGAAAGCGCCGCCGTTTCGGGCCTGAACAGCACGGTCCAAAGCCCCGGCACTACAGGAAGCAGCACCTGCATGCACAACAATAGAATTTTCCGACGTTTGGTTTTCATAGGCGCACAAAAATCGGCAGGTCTCCGCCTGCACGAAAAGACACCCTTAAATATATGAAAAAATACGGAACGGCACAAACATTCGGTTCTTTTTCTGCAAACTGCGACGGCAGGCAGCTCCGGTTCCAGCCGGGAAATATCCGGAAGCGGACGGGATACCCGAAGCTGCGCAGGACAACCGGTATCGGACGAGACAACAAGAGCCGAACGAGAACAACAGACAACCGGCCGGGAACAACAGACAACCGGCCGGGAACAACAGACAACCGGCCGGGAACAACAGGCAACTGGCCGGGAACAGCCGGCACCGCACCGGAATATCCGAAACCTATGAGAACACAAGTCCCGGCGACCGAAAAGGCCGCCGGGACCATAGAATGTCCGTAAAGGTTTAAGTCACTGAATCCCGGACATTGCCCGTGCGCCGCACGCACGGGAGGATTCCGGAATACGGAGCGCCGGACGCCGCCGAAGCCTATCCCAGCTTCATCACGTCGTCGATACCCATATCCTTATAAGTGGTCGCAAGCTCCTCGCTGCGGTCCGAAATGACCAGCAGTTTGTCGCCCAGCAGCAGTTCGGTCTTGCCCTGCGGCACGAAATACTCGCCGTTGCGGCAGACCATCATCACCAGCGTATTTTCCGGCAGCGTGATGTCCTTGAGCATGTGTCCGCTTTCGAGCATCGTCTCGTTGACCTCCACCTCCGTAAGGGCCGACTTCATATCCTGATGCATATCGACGCTGAAGGCCGATTCGCGCTCTTCGTAAGCCAGCCCCAGCAGGTTGGCCATGCCGCTCACGGTGGTGCCCTGCACCAGCAGCGAAATGATCGTGCCGAGGAATACGACGTTGAACAGCAGTCCCGCGTTCTCCACATGCGCCATCAGGGGATAGATGGCGAAGAGAATCGGCACGGCGCCGCGCAATCCCACCCACGACACGTAAAGCCGCGCCTTGGCGGTGAACTTGCGGAACGGGGCCATGCAGATGAAGACCGTCAGCGGGCGCGCCACAAGAATCATGAACGCCCCCACCAGTCCGCCCAGAATCAGCACACGGGGTTCGAGCAGTTCGTCGCTGTTGACGAACAGACCCAGCGTGAGGAACATCACGATCTGCATGAGCCACGTAAAACCGTCGAAGAAGACCGTCAGCGGACGTTTCTGCTGCAACTTGTAGTTTCCGACGACCAGACCCGAAAGGTAGACGGCCAGATAGCCGTTGCCCTTGATCAGGTCGGTGAAGGCGAACGAGAAAAAGATGAACGCCAGCAGCAGCACCGAGTAGAGCGAATGGTTGGCGAGGTTGATGCGGTTGATCGTCCAGACGGCCAGACGGCCGATCAGGTACCCCGACAGGGCGCCGACGATCATCTGCACGACGAAGAACACCACGCTCATGCCCATCCCCACGCTGCCAGAACTGTGCGACACCACGCTGATGAGCAGAATGGTCATCATATAGGCCATCGGGTCGTTCGAGCCGCTCTCCAGCTCCAGCAGGGGCCGCAGGTTCTGCTTCAACCCCTGCTTCTTGCTTCGCAGGATCGAGAAAACCGACGCCGAGTCGGTCGAGGACATCGTGGAGGCGAGCAGCAGCGCCAGTACGAACGGCATCTCGATCCCCAGCCACGGAGCCACCAGCCACACGAACGAGGCCAGTATGAACGCCGTCATGCCCACCCCCGCCGTGGCCAGCACGACGCCGGGTCCGATGATGGGTTTTATCTCCGAGAACTTCGTGTCCATACCTCCCGTGAAGAGAATGATGCACAAAGCGATCATACCGACGAACTGGGTCATCTCGACCGAACGGAACGAGATGAAATTCAAGCCGAACAGCATGCCGACTCCGAGGAACAGCAACAATGCGGGGGCGCCGAAACGATACGCGACCTTGCCCGCTATCACCGCCACGAAGAGCAGCAACGCACCTACCAATACTACATTTTCACCACTGATGTCTATCATTACTTATCTTTTTCTTTACGCTTGCACTTTATCGGCGACCTTCAGTTCCGTCTTATCCGCAATCTTCAGCTCCGTCAGCGGCTTGTACTCCAGATCCGCATATTCGAATGCCTGCATGGCGGCGAAGCGGTTGCCGGGCGTGCGGTAGAGGGCCACCGTCAGCGCCGGAACCTGCGCACGTTTCATGCCGAACAGACGCTCCGCATCTCCGTCCGAGACGGCCTGCATCACGTCGCTGCGGATGCCGCGGTCGAAATAGAGCTCCTCGTAGAGCAGGAAACAACGCTCCTCCCGGTGGAAAGGCGCTCCGCCCGAACCGAACATCTGGGCCGCGGCCATAATCATGCCTGCGACGACCATAATCCCGCCGATGAACACGATCGACGAACGCAGGTTGTTCGTGAGATCGGCGCCATACATGTTATTCACTACGATCAGCGCTGCACCGGCGACAAACAGCACGGCGGGCAGCAGTTGGAACTTGCGGCGTTTTACCACAACATTTCCCGACAAGGCGTACAACGCCTCGCAGATTTTATTCTTATCCATATCCTTTTCATTATCTAACGTTAGTATTTTTTCAGAGAAACCGGCAAAAATACGTAGGCTAAATAATGAGCCGGCACAGACGGTAGACATAATAATCCACCGCATGCAGACCGACGGAAAGGTCAGACGATTTGAATTCAGAGGTTACTTTCGTGCTTCCCCTCGCATGCCGGTCCGCGGCATAGCGGTCGGCGGCCGGACCGGATTCGGCATGGCCGCCGCGCTGGAAGACCGGAGCGGCCGGAGCTGGCGATACCTCCCCAAGCACGCGGGGCAGGTTCAGGTCGGCGTTGTATTCGCGCTCGCAAAGCCACACGGCGTCGGAGGCGCGATCGACCGAAAGCGTGACGGAGACATGCCCTGCGTCATGCGCAAGCGTCCGACCGCCGCCCCCGCAAAAGAGCAGACAGCCGAAAAGGCCCAACAGTATGACGAGAATTTTACGCATCTCCGATTCGGTCGGCGGCAGGAACAGAGACAGCGCAGGCCGCATGCAGGCCGCATCGGTTCGCCGCAGGCGAAACCGCTCTGTCCGAGCCGGAATTTACTTCGGCAAAGTTAACAATTTCCGCGGAATATCCCACTCCGGCCGGGCAAAAAGAACTTATTGCGGGATAAAAATGTACGTAATCGTCCCCTGCTGGCGCGCAGGGGCCGACTGGTCGATATTGAAGCGCGAAACCCGTGCCGCACGCAGGGCCGATTCGCGCATGCACTCGTCGCCGCCGCTCTGCACACGGGCGTTGACCACCTCACCCGCACGGTTGACCGTGATTTCGACGACCACGTCGCCCCCGCCCTCGCAGCGGTAGGCCGGGATATTGAGGCTGCGCGAGGTGCGCACCGGATCGGTCAGCGAAAAGGAGACCGTCACGCGGCCCTTGACCTTGCGGTCCTGACGCTCCTCGTCCTTCCCCGCGCCGTTGCGCTCGCGGATAGCCCGCTCTTCGGCCAGCCCCTGCTCGTAGGCTTCGCGGTTCGCCTGCATGCGCCGCTCGGCTTCGGCCGCGGCGTCGTTCAGCGCCGCGGCGTTGGTGCCGCGGTCGTCGCGGAGTTTCTCGTTCAGGGCGTTTTCGTTGGAGACCTGATTCTGAACGCTTTTCCAGTCTATCGGGTCCTGCTGCTGCCGCTCGCGGACCTGCTGTTCGAGCCGGTCGCGCTCCTTCTCCAGTTCGGCCAGCGTCTGCAGGTCGATAAACATTCCCTGCGTGTGGGGCCTGCGGCCGACGACGATCTTCGACGAAACGAAGGCGATCATCAGCACAAGATAGGCTATAATGGTCACGCACAAGCCGATGCGGTGGTCGTAGGCCCACACGCCGGCATCCTCTTTGCGGTTGTCGAACGGCAATTTGAGACGCGGACGGCGCACCGTCTTGGGTTTATTGTCGGGTATATTCTCGGCCATCGGAGGTTGTCATAATTTTGAGCAAAAATAGCGTTTTTTAACGATTTTTTCATATCTTTGGGCGCAAATATTCAGAAACACTGCTTATGTCGACAAAACAACAAACGCTGAAGGCCCCGATCTCTTTCTCCGGCAAGGGCCTCCATACGGGTGTCAAAGTGACCATGACCGTGAACCCCGCCGATGCGGACACCGGAATCGTATTCCGCCGCACGGACATCGAGGGTCAACCCATAATTCCCGCCTTGTGCGACAACGTCGTAGACACTTCGCGCGGTACGACCATCGAATCCGGCGGTCACCGCGTAAGCACGATCGAACACATCATGTCGGCGCTCTGGACGCTGGGCGTGGACAACGCCGTAATCGACATCGACGCGGGCGAAACCCCGATCATGGACGGTTCGGCCTGCGCCTATGCCAAGGCCATCACCGAAGTCGGCATCACCGACCAGCAGGCCGAGCGCAAGTTCTACCACGTGACCGAAAAGATGGTCTACACGATCCCCGAAAAGGGCGTGGCGATCATCCTCTACCCCGACGACGAATTCTCCGTCTCGCTGCACGTGGACTACAACTCGAAGGTGATCGGCAACCAATACGCCACCTTCAACCCCGGCGACAACTTCGCCGACAAAATCGCCCCGTGCCGCACGTTCGTCTTCCTGCACGAGCTGGAACCGCTGATGAAGATGAACCTCATCAAGGGCGGCGATCTGGACAACGCCATCGTCGTGGTCGAGAACCCCGTTCCGGACGAGCAGCTGGAGCACCTCAAGAAGATCTTCAACAAGCCCGACATCGAGATCAACGCAGGCTACCTGAACAACCTCGAACTGCGCTGCAACAACGAGCTGGCGCGTCACAAGCTGCTCGATCTGCTGGGCGACCTCGCACTGCTCGGCATGCGCATCAAGGGCCGTGTCTGGGCAACCCGCCCCGGCCATTACGCCAACACGGAGTTCATGAAGCAGCTCAAGCACACCATCCGCAAGGCCGGCGAGAAGCCCCGCTACCAGTACGACTGCCGCAAGCCGCCCCTCTACGACATCAACGACATCCGCCACCTGCTGCCCCACCGCCCGCCGTTCCTGCTGGTGGACCGCATTTTCCACCGCGACGCCACCGACGTGGCCGGCATCAAGAACGTCACGATGAACGAGCCGTTCTTCGTGGGACACTTCCCCGACGAACCCGTCATGCCGGGCGTGCTGATCGTCGAAGCCATGGCGCAGTGCAGCGGCATTCTGGTGCTGGGCGACGTGCCCGATCCCGAAAACTACTCGACCTACTTCATGAAGATCGACGGGGTCAAATTCAAGCGCAAAGTCGTTCCGGGCGACACGCTTCAGTTCGAAATCCACCTGCTGGAACCCATCCGCCGCGGCGTGGCCGTCGTGGAGGCCAAAGCCTTCGTGGGCGAAACGCTCGCATGCGAGGCCGTCCTGATGGCGCAGGTCGTAAAAAATAAAAAGTAAAGGAGATGATCAGCAAGCTGGCATATGTTCATCCCGACGCCAAAATCGGGAACAACGTCACGGTCGAGCCCTTCGCCTGCATCGCGGGCGACGTGGTTATCGGCGACGACTGCTGGGTAGGTCCCGGCGCGGTGATTCACGACGGCGCCCGCATCGGCAAGGGGTGCAAGATCCATACCGCCGCATCGGTCTCCTGCCTGCCGCAGGACCTGAAATTCGCAGGCGAAGTGACCACGGCCGAGATCGGCGACTACAACGACATCCGCGAATACGTGACCATCAGCCGCGGCACCGCATCGACGGGCACGACCCGCATCGGCAACCGCAACCTGCTGATGGCCTACGTCCATGTGGGCCACGACTGCGTCGTCGGCGACAACTGCGTGATCGCCAACCGCGTATCGCTCGCCGGCGAAGTGCATGTCGGCAACTGGGTGGTGATCGGCGGCCATGCGGCCGTACACCAGTGGACGCATATCGGCGACCACGTCATGATTCAGGGCGGCGCGCTGCTGGGACAGGACGTCCCGCCGTTCATCATCGTGCGCAACGACACGATGCGCTTCGCGGGCATCAACAAGATCGGGCTTTCGCGCCGCGGCTTCACGCCCGAACGCATCGCCGATATTCACGACGCCTGCCGCATCCTCTTCCAGAGCGGACTGAACTACATGTCGGGCTGCGAAGAGGTCGAAAAGCAGATCCCGCAAAGCGCCGAGCGCGACGAACTGGTGAAATTCATCCGCGAATCGAAGCGCGGAATCATCAAACCCTATGAATCCAAGGCCAAAGAGGAGTAAAAATTTCGTATAAATATTGGTATATCGGAATTTTTCATTATATTTGCAGTGTCGAAAGACAAAGCGAAGCGGTAAGGGGACGGTAAGTCCCCTTATTTTATACCATATACGACCGAATTTCAGAAACATGATCGACACGAAAAAGATAATCGAAGCGGCTGAACGCAAACTTCAGGGCACGGATATGTTCGTCGTGGGCTGCACCTGCACGCCCGGCAACGAGATCGAACTGCTGATCGACAGCGACACGTCGGTAGCCATCGAAGCGTGCGCGGAGCTGAGCCGGGCCGTCGAAGCGGAATTCGACCGCGACGAAGAGGATTTTTCGCTCACGGTAGCCTCCGCAGGCATCGGTTCGGAGCTGAAAAGCCTGCGGCAATACCGCAAGCTGATCGGCGGCACGGTCGAGGTGCTGCTCAATTCAGGGATCAAGATGCTCGCAAAACTCGATGCTGCCGACGACGAGGGCATCACGATCTCGTACGAGGAGAAGCAGGCCGTCGAAGGCAAGAAACGCAAGCAGCTGGTGACCGTCACGCGCCGCTATGCGTTCGACGAAATCAAGTCCACGAAGGAGTGGCTGGATTTCAAATAGGCCGCCGTCCGGCAACGCAGACAGCAAACACAGGCTTAGAAGGCAGACCGGGAGCAGGACAAAAACCGGAAGCAGGACGCAGATGAGAGGCAAACGCAGCTGAGGGGCGGTACGCAGGCTTGGAGCGGCCCTCAGACAAGAAGCAGCCCCCGGAGCGGGACGCTATCCGGCATGCAGACGAAAAAAAGCCGCGGGGTACAGAAGCATAAACTAAAAACAAGATAAACGACACAATGGACAATCTCAATCTTATCAGCAACTTTGCCGAGTTCAAAGAGCTGAAAAACATTGACAAAAGTACGATGATCGGCGTGCTGGAGGACGTTTTCCGCCACGCACTGCAAAAACAGTATGAGACGGACGAGAATTTCGACGTCATCATCAACCCCGAAAAGGGCGACCTCGAAATCTGGCGCAACCGCACCGTCGTCGAAGACGGCGCGGTCGAAGATCCGAATGCGCAGATCGCCGTCTCGGAGGTCAAGGCCATCGACCCGACCTACGAGATCGGCGACGAATACGCCGACGAGATCAAACTCTCGTCGTTCGGCCGCCGCGCCGTGTTGTCGCTGCGCCAGAACCTCGCCTCGCGCATTCTCGATCTGGAGAAGGCCAGCCTTTACGAGAAGTATTCGGAAAAGGTCGGCGAGATCGTCACCGGCGAAGTTTATCAGGTATGGAAAAAAGAGGTGCTGATTCTCGACGACGAGGAGAACGAGCTGATTCTGCCCAAGGCGGAGCAGATACCCAACGACTTCTACCGCAAGGGCGATACCATCAAGGCCATCGTCAAGTCGGTCGAGATGAACAACAACCAGCCCCGCATCATTCTTTCGCGCACGGCCAACCAGTTCCTCGAACGTCTGTTCGAGCAGGAGGTTCCCGAAATCTTCGACGGACTGATCACCATCAAGAAGATCGTCCGCATCCCCGGCGAACGCGCCAAGGTCGCCGTGGAGTCGTACGACGAGCGTATCGACCCGGTAGGCGCATGCGTCGGCATGAAGGGTTCGCGCATCTATTCGATCGTCAAGGAGTTGCGCAACGAGAACATCGACGTAGTCAACTACACGGCCAACCCGTCGCTGATGATCCAGCGCGCGCTGAATCCCGCCAAGATTTCGAGCATCACCATCGACGAGGAGAAGATGACCGCTTCGGTCTACCTCAAACCCGATCAGGTGTCGCTGGCCATCGGTAAGGGTGGTCTGAACATCCGTCTCTCGAAGATGCTGACGGGTTACGACATCGACGTATACCGCGAAGTGGAGGAAGAGGACGTGGCCCTCACCGAATTCGCCGACGAGATCGACGGCTGGATCATCGACGCCCTGAAGAGCGTCGGCTGTGACAGTGCCAAGAGCGTGCTGGAGCTGCCCGTAGAGGAGATCGCGGCCCGCGCCGACCTCGAACTGGAGCAGGCCCAGAAGGTCGTAGCGATACTGAAGGCGGAATTCGAAGAGTAATCACAAGCGAAAGAAAGGAAAACACACGATATGGGTAACGAAAGAAAATTAAGGCTCATTCAGGTTGCAAAGGAGTTCAAGGTGGGACTGAATACCATCACGGACTTCCTGCAGAAGAAGGGTATCAAGAGCGACGGATCGCCCAACACGCTGGTCGATTCGGAGACTTATGCCGTTCTGGAGAAGGAGTTTGGGGCGAACCGCGCCGCAGGCAACGCACGCGATTCGATCCGTGAGCGCATCTCCCTGAAGCAGACGACCATCACTCTCGAAGAAGCTAAAAAGCAGGAGCGCGAGGAGGAAAAAGAGGTGGTCATCAAAAGCAACGTAATCAGCGTCAAGGATGAAATCCAGCAGCCGAAGATCCTCGGCAAGATCGACCTGTCGCCCAAACCCAAGGCGGCTCCGGCCCCCGCTCCCGCCCCGAAGGCGGAACCGGTGAAACCGGCCGAACAGCCCCGTGCGGCCCAGCCCGCACCCGCCGCTGCGCCCGCCGAAGCGCCGAAACCCGCAGCGAAGCCCGAACCCGCCGCCGAGAAACCGGCAGCTCCCGAAGTCAAGACGGCACCTGCGGCTCCCGCAGCACCGGCTGCGGCCGCGGCGACTGCGGCGCAGGCCGAAACCGGAAAACCGGCTCCCGCGGCGGTCCCCGCTCCGGCTGCAACTCCGGCTGCAACTCCGGCAACGACTCCGACTGCGGCACCGGCACCCAAGCCCGAACCCGCAGCGCCGAAGGACAATATCTTCCGCCCCGAAACCGTGACCCTGACGGGTCCGCAGGTGCTCGGCACGATGGACGTGTCGGGATTCGTCGCCGGCGGCAAGCATAAACGCAAACGTCTCCAGAAAGAGAAGGTGGACGTGAGCAAGGCCCCGAAAGGCAATACGCCGGGCGGCAACCGTCAGGGCGGCAATCAGGGCGGACAAGGAGGCCAGAACCGTCCCGGAGGTCCGGGCCAGAACCAGCCCAGACCGGGCGAAGGCCGCCGCAACAAGAACAAGGGCAAGGCGGCTCCCAAGCCGATCGTACGCCCCGAAGTGAGCGACGAGGAGGTTTCGAAGCAGGTAAAGGACACCCTTGCCCGTCTGACGGCCAAGGGCGCCAAGAGCAAAAGTGCAAAATACCGCAAGGACAAGCGCGACGCCGTAGCCGAGCGTATGAACGAGGAGTTCGAACGCGAGGAAATGGAACGTTCGACGCTCAAAGTCACCGAATTCGTGACCGTGAGCGAGTTGGCGACGATGATGAACGTCACGCCGACTCAGGTCATCACGGCCTGCATGAATCTGGGACTGATGGTGTCGATCAACCAGCGTCTCGACGCCGAAGCGCTCGTGGTCGTGGCCGAGGAGTTCGGCTACAAGGTCGAATTCGTCTCGGTGGAGATTCAGGAGGCGATCAACGACGACAACGAAGACAAGGAGGAGGACCTCGTGCCGCGTCCGCCGATCGTGACCGTCATGGGCCACGTGGACCACGGCAAGACCTCGCTGCTGGACAATATCCGCAAGACCAACGTCATCGAGGGCGAGGCCGGCGGCATCACCCAGCATATCGGCGCCTACAGCGTCGAGCTGAACGGCCAGAAGATCACGTTCCTCGACACGCCGGGCCACGAAGCCTTTACGGCCATGCGCGCCCGCGGCGCCGCCGTCACCGACGTTGCGATCATCATCGTGGCGGCCGATGACAGCGTCATGCCGCAGACCGTCGAGGCCATCAACCATGCGCAGGCCGCAGGCGTGCCGATGGTTTTCGCCATCAACAAGATCGACAAGCCCAACGCCAACCCTGACCACATCAAGGAGCAGCTCTCGCAGATGAACTATCTGGTGGAGTCGTGGGGCGGTAAATACCAGGATCAGGAGGTTTCGGCCAAGAAGGGCCTTAACCTCGACAAACTGCTCGAAAAGGTGCTGCTCGAAGCCGAGATGCTCGACCTGAAGGCCAACCCCAACAAGAAGGCGCAGGGCACGGTCATCGAATCGACGCTCGACAAGGGCCGCGGGTACGTCTCGACGATCCTCGTGCAGAGCGGTACGCTCCACGTGGGCGACGTGATCCTGTCGGGCACCTACACGGGCCGCGTGAAGGCCATGTTCAACGAGAACGGCAAGAAGGTCGATTCCGCCGGCCCCTCGACGCCGGTACAGGTGCTGGGACTGAACGGCGCACCGCAGGCCGGCGATACGTTCAATGTGATGGAGGACGACCGCTCGGCGCGCGAAATCGCCAACAAGCGCGAGCAGCTGCAACGCATGCAGGGCATCATGACCCAGAAGCACGTGACGCTCGACGAGATCGGCCGCCGTATCGCCATCGGATCGTTCAAGGAGCTCAACATCATCGTCAAGGGCGATGTGGACGGCTCGATCGAGGCCATGTCGGGCTCGCTCATCAAGCTCTCGAAGGAGACCGTGCAGGTCAACGTCATCCACGCCGCCGTGGGACAGATCTCGGAGTCGGACGTGCTGCTGGCCGCCGCTTCGAACGCCATCATCGTCGGCTTCCAAGTACGCCCGTCGGCTTCGGCGCGCAAGCTGGCCGAGAAGGAGGAGATCGAAATCCGCCTCTACTCGATCATCTACGACGCGATCAACGACATCAAGGACGCTATCGAGGGCATGCTCGAACCGGTCATGAAGGAGGAGATCGTCGCTTCGGTCGAAGTGCTGGAGATCTTCAAAATATCGAAGGTCGGCACCGTCGCCGGCTGTATCGTCCGCGAAGGCAAGCTCCAGCGCAACACCCCGATCCGCGTCATCCGCGACGGTATCGTGATCTACACCGGCAAGCTGGGTTCGCTCAAGCGCTTCAAGGACGACGTCAAGGAGGTTACGGCCGGCCAGGACTGCGGCCTGAACATCGAATCGTTCAACGATATCCGTGTCGGCGACATCGTCGAGGGATACGAACAGGTAGAAGTGAAACGCAAATAGCTACGCTATGCTGAAACGTCTGACCGTTTTGCTGTTGTCGCTCTGCACGCTGTGCGGAGCGGCATCGGCCATGCAGCCCCGGGGAGGGTACCACACGCAGAAGGAGCAGAAGGCGCTGCAGAAAGCTCCAGAAAAAGAAGACTCCGCAGGAAGCGCGGCTTCGAGAGCCCTGCGCAACAAGCCGTCGAGAAATTCGCTCGCGGGCACCAGCCCTCGGAGATCAGCACCCCCTCGTTCGTAAACGACTTCTGCATTTCGAACGTCATCTGCGCCGGAGACAACATCACGGGCAACGTGATGCTGCATTTCGACATCACACCCCTCTACGGGGGGTTCCGCCTCTACATGGGCGGCGAGCGCAACGGCACGGCCGCCTTTGCCAAAGGCGCGGCCTACCCTTCGTCGACCACTACGGCCGCATCTACACGATGCGCGGAGGACAACCCGAACATATCGTGGTCATGTTCTACAACATCGCGCCGGGCGTGGAGCGGCTCGATCGCGTGGACATCAGCATGGGCCTTGCGCTGAACGCGCTGAACATCATCACGATGCGTAACGTACCGATCTTCTGGACTTACTCCGACAAGGCCATCAGGAACTACGTACGCGAAAAATCGCAAAAGGAAACGCTAACCAAAACCAATACAAACTTAAAGTAAAAATGACTACCCAGATCAAATTTACGACTGCCGAAGAGCCGTCAAGGTTATCAAATCGGGCGACCACGTACACCTGAGCTCCGTGGCTTCGGCTCCCCCAGTGCCTGATCAACGCCATGTGCGCGCGCGGCGAGGCCGGTGAACTGAAGGATGTACACATCCACCACCTGCACACCGAAGGCCCGGCACCCTATGCCGACGAGAAGTTCGAAGGCGTGTTCCAGCTCGACTCGTTCTTCGTGGGCGGCAACGTCCGCAAAGTGACGCAGAGCGGCTACGCCGACTACATTCCGATTTTCCTGAGCGAGACGCAGCGCCTGTACCGCTGCGGCGCAGTACCCTGCAACGTGGCGATGATTCAGGTATCGACGCCCGACAAGCACGGCTTCGTATCGCTCGGTACCTCGGTAGACGCGACGCTGGCCGCCGTGGAGACCGCCGAGCACGTGATCGCCGTCGTAAACAAATATGTCCCCCGCGCATTCGGGCAGGCCATGATCCACTCCTCGAAGATCGACATCTTCGTACAGGATGACAAACCGCTGATCGAGGCGCACTTCACGCAGCCGAACGCCACCGAAGAAGCCATCGGCAAACACTGCGCCGCCCTGATCGAGGACGGTGCGACACTCCAGATGGGCATCGGCGCCATCCCGAACGCCGTACTGGCGCAGCTGGGCAACCACAAGAACCTGGGTATCCACACCGAGATGTTCGCCGACGGCGTACTCCGCTCGTGGAGAGCGGCGTAATCAACGGCGAAGCCAAGAATATCGACAAGGGCAAGATGGTATCGACGTTCCTGATGGGTTCGCAGCGCGTCTACGACTTCATCGACGACAACCCTGCCGTGCTGATGATGGACGTGGGCTACACGAACGACCCCTATATCATTTCGAAGAACGACCGCGTAACGGCCATCAATTCGGCGCTGCAGGTAGACATTACCGGCCAGGTATGCGCGGACTCGCTGGGCACGAAGTTCTATTCGGGTGTCGGCGGCCAGATCGACTTCGTATACGGCGCATCGCTGTCGAAGGGCGGCAAGGCCATCATTGCCATGCCCTCGATGACCAATAAGGGCATCTCGAAGATCGCTCCCGTACTGTCGCCGGGCGCAGGCGTCGTCACGACCCGCAACCACATCCACTGGTTCGTAACCGAGCACGGCGCCGTAGACCTCTACGGCAAGACGCTGCAGGAGCGTGCACGCCTGATCATCTCCGTAGCCGACCCGTCGGCACAGGAGGAGCTCGACCGTGCCGCTTTCGAGCGTTTCGGCCCGCACCACCACTACGTAAAGAACTACATGAGCAAGTAATAAATTATTACGCAATCGAGAAGCGCCCCTGTTACAGCGGGCGCTTTTTTTGTATCTTTACGCAAACAAAAACACCCCGAAATGAAACGATACGCCTGTATACTGCTTGCACTCCTGTTCGCCGGATGCGCCGCGTCCCGCAGGAGCGCCGTCGCAACCGCTCCGACGGAGAAACAATACGTCGTAATCCTTTCGATGGACGCCTTCCGCTGGGATCTCGCCGGCCGCAGCCATACGCCGACACTCGACTCGCTCGCCCGGGCGGGACCTATGCCGAAATTTATCCGGTCTACCCCTCCAACACCTTCCGAGCCATTACGCCATGGCCACGGGCCTGCACCCGACCACCACGGGGTCGTGAACAACGGCTTCTACGACCGGAAGATCGGACGCCGGCTCTCGGTGTTCGACTCGCTGGATGTCCGCACTGCCGGGATTCTGGAGCGGCGAGCCGATCTGGAATACGGCGGAAAGACAGGGCTCACGGCCAACATCTTCATGTGGCCGGGCAGCGAAGTCCCGATCGACGGGCATCAGGCGACCGTCTGGACTCCCTACTCGTCGAAACCGACCTACTACCAACGCGCCGATTGGGTGATCGAAGCCATGACGCGCCCCGAAGCCGAGATCCCGGAGCTGGTGATGTGGTATTTCGAAGAGCCCGACGCCACGATGCACACCTACGGCCCCGAATCGCCCGAAGCCGTGGGCCGCGCCGAGCATATCGACTCGGTGCTCCGCTACTTCTTCCGCGAAATACGCCGCTCGCCCGTCTTCGAGCGAATCAATTTCATCGTAACGGCCGACCATGGCATGGCCGCGCTTTCGCCGGAGCGATACATCAACCTGCTGCCGCTGCTCGACACGGCGCAGGTCGTGCGCGTCGTTCCGGGCACGCCGTTCGGTCTCGAAGTCAAGGAAGAGTATGCGGACCAAGCCGTGCGCACGCTGCGCCGCACGGGCCATATGAAGGCATGGCGGCGCGAGCAGATGCCCCGGCGTTTCCATTACGGCACCCACCCTACCCGCCTGACGAACATCATCGTCATCCCCGAGACCGGATGGACGCTCGACTACGCGGCCGCAGCACGCCCCGTCCGCAAACGCGGCACACACGGCTTCGACAACCGCGACCGCGACATGCACATGGTCTTCTACGCCTCGGGCCCCGCATTCCGCAAGGGCTACCGGCAGGGCTCGTTCCAGAACCAGAACATGTATCTTATCCTCTGCCGGCTGCTGGGCATCGAACCGGCCCCCAACGACGGGGAGTGGCGCGACATAAAACGCATGTTCAACGAAAATTAGAAATTATTTTTCTATATTTGTGAACTATGAAGATCAATCGTGCTATATGAGAATCAGCACACCCAAGAGCAGGCAGGATCTGCACATAAAAAAGCGCTACCGAGTGCTTGAAATCGGACCGGGCAACAATCCCTCTTTCCGGGCCGACGTCCTTGCCGACAAGTTTCTCGGCGACGACTCCCACCGCAGCGGAGGACTCCGCATCTATCCCCACCAGAAGCTGGTAAACGCCGCAGCCGAAGCGCTGCCGTTCGCAGACAAGGAATTCGACTACGTCATCTGCAATCAGGTGCTCGAACACAGCGACGATCCCGCCCAGTTCCTGCGCGAGGTGATGCGCGTGGGCAAGGCCGGATATATCGAAACGCCGAGCCTGCTGGGCGAATGGCTCTTCCCGAAGCAGTCGCACCGTTACGTGGTCCTCTGCATCGGCGACAAGCTGGTGCTGTACGACAAACAGCGCGTTCCGGGCAACTATGCCAACGACTACGGCGAACTGTTCCTCAATTACCTGCCCTATCAGTCGCTGCCCTACAAATTGCTGCCGTTCTCCGAGGGAGAGCTGATGCACGTGCGTTACGAATGGAAAGACGACATCGACTTTCTGGTAAACCCGACGGACGAATACTACAGCAAATTCTTCCTGAAGAAATGGGACCGCCAAATGGTCTGCACGCTCTTTCCGCCGCGCGGATTCGTCACCGAACTGGGACGTACGCTGCGGGCCGCAGCACACGTCATCGGCGACAAACTGCGCCGGTCGCAGGGACGCCGTCCCATCACGCTCGAAGAGTACAGAAAGCTCCATCCGGGAGAACTCAGGTAGCGTCATCGGCGCGCGCGTTACAATTTATAATAGCATCCCCTGCAAAAACATCCGGAAATTTCGGATGTTTTTCTTATATTTGTGCGTGCAATCCTAAATCCCAATTGCCTATGAAGCATTAAAAGCGTATTATGACTTAATTGCGAATCACTTCCGCGCCGTTCCGCACTAAAAGCGCCGGCAAATACATATAAAAAGCGTTAGCTTTGTACCTTGCTTTCTGAAAATCTGGAAAATTTTAAGAGCAACCAAGGAATGAAGTTTGACGCTCACGTTTTCAACGTGGGCTTCATTCTGTATTTGGTTGCACAGGTAATTCCAGAGCC
>VOFI01000377.1_pt1:0-10000 | contig 282000 bp, 301 predicted proteins | sample 5384131 | NCBI WGS metagenome assembly VOFI01 (sample SAMN12384728, study PRJNA508395) | human gut metagenome | isolation source: healthy gut H | host: Homo sapiens | reverse complement strand
GGCAGTCCCGCCAGAGTGCCCAGCTTGACCTGATGGCAACTAACGGTAGGGGTTGCGCTCGTTATGGGACTTAACCCGACACCTCACGGCACGAGCTGACGACAACCATGCAGCACCTAGTTTCGTGCCCCGAAGGGAAATCCTGTTTCCAGAATCGTCACTAACTTTCAAGCCCGGGTAAGGTTCCTCGCGTATCATCGAATTAAACCACATGTTCCTCCGCTTGTGCGGGCCCCGTCAATTCCTTTGAGTTTCATTCTTGCGAACGTACTCCCCAGGTGGATAACTTATCGCTTTCGCTTAGTCACCGACTGTGTATCGCCGACAACGAGTTATCATCGTTTACTGCGTGGACTACCAGGGTATCTAATCCTGTTTGCTCCCCACGCTTTCGTGCCTCAACGTCAGATATAGTTTGGTAAGCTGCCTTCGCAATCGGTGTTCTGTATGATCTCTAAGCATTTCACCGCTACACCATACATTCCGCCTACCGCAACTACTCTCTAGTTCAACAGTATTAGAGGCAGTTCCGGAGTTGAGCCCCGGTATTTCACCTCTAACTTATCAAACCGCCTACGCACCCTTTAAACCCAATAAATCCGGATAACGCTTGGATCCTCCGTATTACCGCGGCTGCTGGCACGGAGTTAGCCGATCCTTATTCGTACTATACTTTCAGGCTCCTACACGTAGAAGCGTTTACCCTAGTACAAAAGCAGTTTACAACTCATAGAGCCGTCTTCCTGCACGCGGCATGGCTGGTTCAGACTTGCGTCCATTGACCAATATTCCTCACTGCTGCCTCCCGTAGGAGTTTGGTCCGTGTCTCAGTACCAATGTGGGGGGTTAACCTCTCAGTCCCCCTATGTATCGTTGCCTTGGTGAGCCGTTACCTCACCAACTAGCTAATACAACGCATGCCCATCTTTAACCACCGGAGTTTTTAACCCAAGAAGATGCCTTCTCGAATGTTATGGGGAATTAGTACCAATTTCTCAGTGTTATGCCCCTGTTAAAGGTAGGTTGCATACGCGTTACGCACCCGTGCGCCGGTCGCCGGCGGAGTATTGCTACTCCCCGCTGCCCCTCGACTTGCATGTGTTAAGCCTGCCGCTAGCGTTCATCCTGAGCCAGGATCAAACTCTCCATTGTATAAATAATGTTTTGTTTTAAATCTTTCGCTCTAATCTCAAAGGTATTGTTTGAAATCACTCTCTTGCGAGAGTGGAAAAAACTTTTAGCTGCTCAAATACTTCAAAGAACGCTGTTCGATTATATTGCTATAAAGAACAATTTCTTTCTTTTTGCCGGGTTTTGCCTTTCGGCTTTCCCCGTTGTTCTGACCGCGATTTTTCAGCGGAAAGTGGTGCAAAGATAAGTCATATTTTTTGAACCACCAAATCTTTTTGAAAGAATTTTTTCAGAAATTTTCAGAACCTTTTCTTTTATCGTTTCGAACCGTATTTCTTATTCGAAGCGGGTGCAAAGGTAAGTCATTTTTCTGAATCTCCAAAAGATTTCGGAACTTTTTTCAAAATTTTTCAGAACCTGTTTTTGTGTTTCGGAGTAGTGTTTCTCTCTCGAAGCGGGTGCAAAGATAAGGGCATTTGATCGCTATTTCCAAATATTTCGGAGACTTTTTTTCAACATTTTCGAAGCCATTTTCACACCCCGCTATCCGTCAGCGAGTTAGTTGTGAAAAATTTTTAATATATTTGTCCCCACAAGAGATCGGACAGAATGAAACGAAGCTTATTATATATAGGTATACTTTTTTCGGCTGTTTCGTGCGGCCGGAACGACCATGCACTGCAATCGGGCGACCTGCTCTTTCAGGCCGGAGAAAGTTCGGATATGACCGGAGCGATCACCGCGGCGACGGGTGAAAACGGGCGGTTGAATTTCTCGCACGTGGGAATCGCCGTGGTGAAAAACGGAGCGGATTCGGTACTCGAAGCTACGACGAACGGCGGGGTCCGGCTTACGGCACTGCCGGAATTCCTCGCCCGGTCGGCAAAAATCGGCGGACGTCCGGCGGTCGTCGCCATGCGATTGAAGGATACTGCGGGAGTTTGCGAAGCGGTCAGGCGGGCACGAAGCCATCTCGGACTCCCCTACGACTACTCCTTCCGGCCCGACAACGGAAAATTCTATTGCAGCGAACTGGTCTGGGAATGTTACCGGACAAGCGACGGTTCGCCGATCTTCACGGCCCGTCCGATGAATTTCCGGGCGAAAGACGGCACGCTGCCGCAATTCTGGACCGAGCTTTTCGCCCGCCGGGGCGAATCCGTCCCGGAAGGCGTTCCGGGCACCAACCCCAACGACATGTCGCAGGAGAGAACGCTCCGCGAAGTATACCGCTGGTTCTAAACGATCCGTTCGACAGTCACATCGGGATTCTCGCGCAGCAGATCGACATAGCGTTCTTCGTCGGCATTCCCCTTGGCCCGGATAACCAGCGTCGCACGGTATACGACGCCGTCGGGACTGCGCTGCGCCTCGACCTCATAGGAGATCACGGCGTATTCCCCGCTTTGCAGCTCGTTGAACATGGCGTCGATCGCCTTGCGGTCGGCGGCCGAAAAGACGACCATGATCCGGCGGCGCCCCAGCCTGCCGAAGAACAGCGTGAGCACCTCCAGCGCAAAGAGCGTAAGCAGCGTGGCCGCTCCGGCCACGATATACATATGTCCTCCGGCCGCAAGTCCGATTCCCGCCGTGGCCCACAAACTGGCCGCCGTCGTAAGTCCCCGCACCAGCTGCCGGTGAATGATGATCGTACCGGCACCGATGAAGCCGATGCCGCTCACTACCTGCGCCGCGATACGGCTGGGGTCGAGCCGCAGTCCGTCGTGCGTGGCCAGAAAGCCCTCGAACCCATACTGCGACACGATCATCATCAGGGCGCTGCCCAGCGCGACCAAAAAATGGGTGCGGAATCCCGCATCCTTGACCCGATACTCGCGGTCAAGTCCGATCACCGTGCCGCAAAGGCCCGCCACACACAATCTCAATATCAAATCCCACTCCATCTCCATAGTTCCGCGGTTTTATTCCCTATCAAATATAGTACAAATTATCGGGACGGACAAACCGGATGCCTGCGTGCATATGTGCCGGAACAGGCGGACGGAACGACAGGCCGACACGAAGAAGCCCTCCGCACGGAGCGGACACCCCTTGCGCCGGAAAACGTTTTCCGGTGAAAAAGAGGAGAATTTTCCGTCTCAAGGTTGCAGAGTGCCGAAATTTTCGTATCTTTGCAGGCTATGTTTAACTAATTAACTATTTACGACAATGCCGAAAATGAAAACCAATGCCGCTGCGAAGAAGCGTTTTACCTTCACCGGCACAGGAAAGATCAAGCGCAAACACGCTTATCACAGTCACATCCTGACCAAAAAGACGACGAAACAGAAACGCAACCTCTGCTATTCGGGTACCGTTTCTGCGGCTGACGAAGCCAAAATCAAGAACCTGCTCGTCAAGTAATTTCCGGGCGGACATTTTATTAATCGGAGCGAAACAGCCCCAAAGAATGCGGGAGAACCGCATCGCTGACAGCTCTTCAAAAACTTTACAGTATGCCACGTTCAGTCAACGTTGTTGCGTCACGCGCAAGAAGAAAGAAAGTTTTGAAACTTGCCAAAGGTAACTTTGGTTCAAGGGGAAACGTTTGGACCGTTGCGAAAAACACGGTCGAAAAAGGTCTGTGCTATGCTTATGCACACCGTCAACTCAAGAAGCGGACGTTCCGTTCGCTGTGGATCACGCGTATCAACGCCGCAGTCCGCGCGCAGGGAATGACCTATTCGCAATTTATCGGCAAAGTCAACGCCAAGGGCATCGCCCTCAACCGCAAGGTTATGGCCGATCTGGCGATGAACGAGCCGAAAGCATTCGAGGCAATAGTTAAAGCAGTTAAATAACCTCTCTGCGGAAAGGTTTATAGCGGCGGATACCTCGGTATCCGCCTTTTTTAATTCCGATATATAACCGGACGATGCGGTTTTCGATAAAATCGGCAGTAATTTCCGGATTTTATCGTACATTTATACACTTATATCTAAAACAAACCATATGCGACACTTTTTCCTTTCGCTTGCCGCCGCGTCCGCAGCGCTGCTCTGCGGTATCGGAACTGCGCACGCCGTTCCCGCCAAACCGGGTCTCATCCAAGTAACCCAGAGCGACGGCACGCAACTCACCGTCCGTCTCGTCGGAGACGAGCGCCGCCACTACATGCTCTCCTCAGACGGCTACACGCTGACCGGAGGTCCCGACGGCGACCTCTACTACGCCGAGCTTTCGGCTTCGGGAAAACTGATCCCGACAAAAGTCAAGGCCCGACCGGTAAACGCACTCACCGCCGATGAGAAAGCCGTCGTCTCACGACTGGGGAAGGAGCTCAAACCGACCTACGTCAAACCGATGGTCATGCCGGCGCCGCAGCAAACGCAGGCCCCCGTGCTTCCCGCAGCCGGAAAGCCCGCCCCTCCGCGGCGCATCACTTCAGCCCAAACCACAGGCCGGCTCAAATCGCTGATTATCTTGGTGGAGTCCTCCGACAAGAAATTCGCCTCGGCATCGGCGCAGCAGGATTTCCGCAACCTGCTCATGCAGGACGGCTACAGCGTCAACGGCGCGACGGGCAGCGCATGGAATTACTATCAGGACAACTCCAACAGACTGTTCGATCCCGAATTCGTCGTGGTGGGTCCCTACAAAGCCTCGAAAACATCGGCGTACTATGCCGGAAGCGACGGCAGCGAAAATGTAGCGGAACTGATCGTCGAAGCATGCCGGCTGGCCGACAACGACGTCAACTTCACCGATTTCGCCGACAACGGAGTCATACGCGACGTCTTCGTCTTCTACGCCGGGCGCGGACAGGCAGATTCAGGCGATACGCAAACCATCTGGCCGCACCGGTGGGACGTCCGCTACGGCGGCTTCAACGTCTATCTGGACGGTGTACAACTGCAGGGATACGCCTGCGGCGCAGAGCTGAACGGCGGTTACCAGATGCCGCCATCGGCACGTTCTGCCACGAATTCGGCCATGTGCTGGGCTGGCCCGACTTCTACGACACCGACTACTCGGCATCGGGCGGCACCGCCCCGGCGCTGGAGAGTTTCTCGCTGATGTGTTCGGGCAGCTATAACAACAACAGCCGCACGCCGCCGTCGGTCAACATACTGGAACGCTGGATGGTCGGCTGGGCCGAACCCGATGAGGTCACGGAAAACGGGCTTTATACGCTCGCTCCGGTCTCGGAGAACAAAGGTTATCTGGTGCAGACGCCGACGACGAACGACTATTTCCTGCTGGAGAACCGCGACACCCGGAACAACAAGTGGGATCAGCCCCTCAACAATGCAGCAGCGTGCCGCGGCCTGCTGGTATACCATGTCGATTACACCAGCAAATACGCCCCGCAGTGGTCCTACAATACGCTCAACAACAATCCGGCCCACGAATGTATGAAACTCGTGCGGTCGGTTCCGGGCCGGTCGTCCTACGACGTTCCCGAAAAGACATTCTTCCCCGGCGCGAACAACATCACATCGCTCTCGCCCGAAACCAACGCGGACTATATTTCATGGAACAGCGGCAAACCTTCCGTTTCGTTCAGCGATATAAAACTCGACGGTTCGCAGGTCCGGCTGTCGGTCAAGACCAAGGCCAATCTCAAGGCCGAGGTCAGCGCCAGACAGTACGACGCCCTGCTGACATGGGAGGGCGATCCGGCCGCCGAATGGGAGATCACATGGAAATCGGCAGGCATACAGCGTTCGGAGACCGTAACGGGATGCAATGCCTTCCACATAACGGGTCTGTCGCCCGCCACCGAATACGCACTCTCCATCGCACAGGTATCCGACACGGTGGACAGCAGCAAAGACATGGTCTTCAATACGGAGCCGACCTACACCTATAAAAGCGTACGCATCTGCGTTCCGGATGAGGGATACACGCACGACACGCCGGTCATGCTGAGTCTGCTCGACTACCGCGGCAAGATCGGCCGGATCGACTGGTACATCGACAACCGGAAGACCGAAAACACCTACACGACTCTCGCGGCAGGCGAACACACCATCATGGCCGTCGTCACCGACGCCGAAGAGGAGTCGCAGCAGTATATCGTCAAATACATCACCGTCAAATAGCATCCGCCATGAAACACCTCAAATATCTTCTGCTGATCTGTCTCGCGGCCGCAGCCGCCTGCTCGAAAGACAAAACCGAAGACCCGACGCTCAAGGCCCAGCGCACGGCGCTGCAGGAGACCCAAGCCGTAGGAATCTACCGCAGCGGAGAAGCGCTGCGGCTCTTCGACAAGGCGCAGCAGCAGTTGTTCGTCGATCCGACGACGCTTACGTTCCGCATTCAGGACGACGCGGGCCTGAAATTTGTCAGTCTCCAGCTGGAGTCGATGCCCTCCGACGGACAGAAGGTCCGCGGCACCTTCACCGACAACACGGGACTCAACATCGGCAGCATCGAAGATTTCGTGCTGCTCAAATCGGACAAACAGCACTATTGGTTCTGGTCCGATCAAACGCGTGTAGGCTTCGTCTTCCCGCGGATCGGCATGTAACCGCAAAAACGCAGCGTGGAAAACTGGAAAAAGACATTCGCCGTCATTTGGAGCGGACAGCTGGCCTCGATCCTGAGCAGTTCGGTCGTCGCCTTCGCCATCATCTTCTGGGTGAGCCTCGAAACAGGCTCGGCGCAGGTGCTGGCGCTGGCCGCCATTGCCGGCATGCTTCCCCAGTCGCTGCTGGGTCCGCTGGTCGGCGTCTATGTGGACCGCTGGGACCGTAAATGGACGATGATTCTGGCGGACAGCTTCATCGCGTTGTGCACCTTGCTCCTCGCCGTACTTTTCTGGCTCGACGTCGCCCGCATGTGGCATATCTACGTGCTGCTGGCATGCCGCTCCATCGGGTCGGCTTTCCACACCCCCGCCATGCAGGCTTCGGTGCCGCTGCTCGCGCCCAAGCAGCAGCTGACGCGCATCGCCGGCATCAACCAGATCATCAGTTCGCTGTCGAACATCATCGGGCCCGCGTTCGGCGCCCTGCTGATCAACCTGACGGGCATCGGCAACATCCTGCTGCTGGACGTCGCGGGGGCCTTTATCGCCTGCACCACCCTGCTGCTGGTCCGCATTCCCAATCCCGAACGCAGCACGGCGCAAAAGCCCAGTCTCTGGCGCGAGTTCCGCGAAGGGTTCGGCGCCATGCACGCCGTTCCGGGCATGGGCTGGTTTTTCACGCTGGCCGTCCTCGTGTGGTTCTTCATCATGCCCGTCGGCGTGATGTTTCCGCTGATGACGCTACAGCACTTCGGCGGAGGGGCCTACGAAATGAGCCTGATCGAGATCGTGTGGGGCGGCGGCGCGCTGATCGGCGGCGCCGTCATGGGCGCCCGAACCTACCGCGTCAACCGCATCGTGCTGATAAACCTGATGTACCTGACCATCGGACTGCTGTTCGCCGCTTCGGGCATGCTGCCGCCCACGGCATTCGCGCTCTTCGCCGCCCTTTCCCTGATCGAAGGCGTCACGAGCAGCGTCTTCAACTCGTCGTTCGTCTCCGTCATCCAAAGCCGCATCGACGCGGGAGTGCTGGGGCGCGTCATGTCGCTGTACTACAGTTTCGGACTGCTCCCCTCGGCGATCGGACTGCTCGGCACGGGCTTCCTCGCCGAGCATGTCGGCCTGACGACGACCTTCGTCATCGCCGGCACGGTCATCTGCTGCATCGGACTCGTCGCATTCTGCATCCCTTCGGTCATGCGGCTCGACCGACAATCTTCCTGACGACGGAAATACAGAGCGACAAAAAAAGAGCGAGGCCGACAAGCCCCGCTCTTTTTCATTCGGATAAAATTTCCTAAACCGTCACGACGTGACCGGCATAGGTGATCGTCTGACGAAGCCGCGTACCTTCCAAGGTGATCTCCACGATGACATCCTTCGACGGATAGAGACTCGGATTGTAGCCGTCGCCCAGCGACGCTTCGATCTTGCCGCCGTAGAGGGCCGACGAAGAGTAATACTCGCCGTTGGTCATCCTGAGACTCATCGTCGTCGCCGAAATGCCGTCATAGGTGTTGAACGTGCGGCCCGTAGCCGTGCCGTTCAGCATGAACTTCTTGCCGGCGCAGTCCGTATAGGTGAAATTCACGTTCTCAGGCTTCACCGTAAATTTGCCGTTCCAGTTGGAGGTTAGCTCCTCGGTCTTGCCGACATAGGACTGCTGAGCCTCCAGCCCGATTCCGTATGCGCCCGACGACTCGACGAAATAGAGTTTCGTCAGACCGCCCGTCAGCGTGATGGCCTGCATGTCGCCGCCCGAATAGCCCATCGTCAGTTTATCCTCGAAAGTAACGATCCACGGCTTGCTTTCCGTAGCATCTTTCAGCAGCGCCGTCTCGTTGGTGTTGATCAGCAGCGTGCCCTTGCGGACATAAGTGTCGAGGTCGGCATAATCGGCATCGAACGTGATCTTGTAACCGTTCGCCGTAGTCTCGACTTTGGCATTGCCCAGCAACTGCCTTTTCAGCAGTGTATTGCTGCTGCCGACCGTCACTTCGTCGATCGTTTTCTGCTGTTTGTCGGCCTCGGCCACCAGCATCGCAAGCCGCAAGCCGAAGTTGGCCTGCTGCATCGACACGATATTCTGGTTCATGGCACCGGTGTAGATGTTAAGCCCCGGTTGTACGGGCTTCAATTTCTTGTAGGTGTCGTCTTCCTTCATACACCCGCTAAAAACCAGCGACATAGCCACGGCCGCTACAAATAAAACTTTTTTCATCATAAGAATTTCAATACTAAATTATGCGATATAAACGTACAAATTCGAAAAATACTGCGCCCCGGCGCAAAAAAATGCACATTTATTCGATTTTTTGCCAATAGACCGAACGGCTGACCCCCAGCAGCGATCCTTTGACGCGCAGCGTCCGGTCGTCCTCGAACGACACCTCGACCTTTTCGAATGCAGGCCAAAGGTACGAATATTTCACTTTTTTTCACTATATTGCCCTTGTTATGTACAATATTTGAGGAATGAACCCAAAACTCTTGTTACTTATGTCCCTCCTTTCACTGCTCGGCTGCGGAAAGAAAGCAGCGCCCGAATACCCCGCCGACACGCTGACCACACGCGACGGCACGCAAATCACGATCACCTTCTTCCGGCACGCCTCGCTTTCGATCGAGGTCGGCGGCAAATACGTCTATGTCGATCCCGTCAGCGGCTACGCCCGATACGCGGCGTTGCCGAAGGCCGACGTGATCCTGATCACCCATTCGCATTACGACCATCTGGACGTTGCGGCCGTCGAAGCGATCCAGACGCCGCAAACCGAAATCCTCTGCGACCGCACCTCGGCCGAAGCGTTCGAAATGAACTGCTACACGATGCGGCCGGGCAGCGTCGCCGCACCGCGCGACTACCTCAAGGTCGAGGCCGTAGCCGCCTACAACACCACCGACGGGCACCTGCAATTCCACCCCAAAGACCGCGAGGACTGCGGCTATATCCTTACCGTCGGCGGCACGCGCATCTACATCGCAGGCGATACGGAGCCTACGCCCGAAATGAAAGCCCTCAAGAATATCGACATCGCGTTCCTTCCGGTCAATCAGCCCTACACGATGACCGTGGATCAGGCCGTCGAAGCGGTCAAGGCGATCCGTCCGGCGGTCTTCTATCCCTACCACTACGGCGAGGTCGAAGAGAAAACCGACACCGCCCGTCTCGCCCGCGAGCTGGAAGGCGTCACCGAAGTCCGCATACGGCCGATGGAATAGGCCGCGCAATCACACGAACGGCTGACAAAAAAGGGAGGACCGCAAGTCCTCCCTTTTCAATAACAAAACCCGGCCGCCGCTATTTCTTCGCGTCGGCTTTCTTCGGCTCGGCCTTCACCTTGAGCGAAGCGAAGCCCTTGACGATATTCTCGTCGTTGTTCTTCGTGC